>OKFX01000134.1_pt1 | contig 47366 bp, 39 predicted proteins | sample 1633441 | NCBI WGS metagenome assembly OKFX01 (sample SAMN04436775, study PRJEB24849) | human gut metagenome | biome: human gut; feature: NICU; material: stool | host: Homo sapiens | place: USA: Saint Louis, MO | collected 2011-03-21
TCAGTCTTTTCGGCCGGTACGGGCGGTACGACTCGTTCTCGTTGGACGGGAACCACGTGTCGCGTTTGATCTCCCTGCCGACCGTCGAGGCGTTGCGGCCGAGCATCAGAACGATCCCGCAGATGATGGTGCCGTTGCCGATCTCGATCTGGATGACCCGGCGTTCCTCTTCCGACAGGTGCGAACATGCTTCTCCCATAGGTGCAACATCCCTTCGGACTGGTTATCCGGACAATCTCCAATCTAACGGGTGTTGCACTTTCAATTAGACAACGGGGCGGGCATGTCCGTACGAAAAACGTCTATCATGTGCACCATGGGGAACCCAAATGAAATTAGACTGGCGATAGTCGATAACGACGACTTCGTGCTGATGGGTTTGGCAGCGTTCTTGTCGCGTCATCTGCCGAATGTTCGGTTAGCTTGGAAGGCGAATACCGGAACCGATGCTCTGGAATATGCGACGGATCCCGCAAATGAAGCGGACATTCTGCTGGTTGACATGAGTCTGGAGGACATGCCCGGAGACATGGTGTGCCGGGAAATCAGAAGTCGTAACAGGATGTTGCCGTTGCTGGCGGTGACATCGTTCAGTTTAACTCGCTATGCGCGACGTGCTGCTGAGGGTGGTGCTCAAGGCATTGTGTCAAAAGCTGATTTTCCAGCACTGTGTAAAGCGGTCAAGTTCGTCAGCGATGGTCATACTCTCTGTGTTCGAGTAGGAGGGGAGACTATTGGATTCGAGGATGAAGATGCTGCATATCATCGTCTGGTTCGACTTCCCGTGAATAGAATCGAAAGATTGTCGGAACGGGAAAAATATGCCATGGAACTATATTCACAGTCGTATAAGCCCACTCAGATTGCCCGGATGATGGATGTTTCGGCAGGGACGGTGAAAACCTATCTTGACCGTGTTCAGAACAAACTCCATCTTACTTCCAGAGCCGAACTGATTGCCTATTGGTGGAGGCGGGAACGATGGTGAGACGATTGGCAATGAAAACGATACTTGTGGTTCGCAAGAAATGCTTGGGAGTATCGAAAAAAAATCTTGTTCTATCGATAGTGGCCATGACATGTCTTGCCGCATGTATCGCCGAATGGATTCTTGATTCTCCTGAGAGTTTGAATGATGGGTTTATTCGCATCGTGTACATGCTTGCTGTGAGTATGTTGCCGTTATATCCGGTACCGGCAACATGGGGGATTATCGTCATCGCATTCCTGAATGAATTGATGCCTTGCTTATCGCAATGCGATGAGTCATGGGGTGTTCTGGTATCTCTTGCGATTCAAGGCTATGCTGCTGTTTGGTGGAATGGTGTGACGGCAACGGTGCTGTTGTCTATTAGCGCTTTGCTGAATTATGCGATATATCGGGAGAATAGTGAATTTGGTTCGTTCGATGGTTCCATTAATTTGGTGGTGTTGCTTTGGTTTGTGTTTCTTTTAGGGGTTTGGCTACGGCAAAGGAACGGACTTGAAAAGAAAAAAGAGTTAGAAAAGAAAGCTGAAATTGTTCGATATAACTTACAGCTTGCTGAGGGGATGCATGATGCCATGTCTGGTGAGTTGACACGAATGTTGGTCATAGTGCAGGAAGGTATTGATGCATCGAAGGAAGAAGAGCTTAAGCGATGGAGAAAATTGCAGAATGGTATCAATAGGATATTCCAAGATCTGCATTCGGTTATGAATTATCTATCGGATGATGACCATAAACAAGATGATGTATTTCATGTAAGTCTTGCCGAACATATTCAAGCTACATTGAGTGAAAGTGACCGTCGGTTGCATGACAAAGGGTTTTGCGGTCATTCATCTCTTCGCGGTGTATCCAGCGCAATGTTGAACTCGTGGAATCAAATAATCGTTAACCTGTTGCGTGAAATTTACACGAATATTGAACGCTATGCTGACAAAAGTGAATATTCCGTCATTGTCACATTTTCAAATAATGCTGTTGATATTGTTCAGGTGAATAAATGTCGACAAAAGAGTCGGCGATGTGTGACTGTGGGAGCAAGAAAAGGGCTAAGTATATATTCCCGTTTGATATCTGGACAAGGAGGATTCATCAGATATGAAAAAGACGGCGAAGAATGGTCTTTCTATTGCATGTTACCGCTACTGACCTAATTTCTGATATGGCATAATGGAAACCATACAGGGCATAGTGAATATGTTGATATTTCTTCCTCCGTTGAACTGTTGCTTGGAGTGCTGGCTGACGCTCCGAATGTCAAACCAAGTACCGTAAGTATTAAAAGCGGTGTTCTCATGAGGGTTCCTTTGCGTCGGGGTGTGTCAATGATCATTGCACAACATGGATTCATATAAAAGTCCTTGTCCCCTAATGGCATACAAGTCATTGCGAAGCGGGAGAAAGCGCGTCATGCTTACAGTAGCTCTTCGCCTGAAGGGCAGGAATTAGGTAAGGAGGCCTATATGAGCATCAATGAGAAGTCCATTGTCGGTGAATCCTTCGAGGATCTGTCGGCGGCCGATATGGCGATGCTGACCGGTCGCAACGATGATGGCGTCGCGCCGGCGTCGCTGTCGTTCGCGGTTTCCGTTCTGAGCGTGTCTTTCTCGGCATGTTCGGCAACGGTCGTCACCCGACTTGCATCCTGTGGGAACTGCAAGTGAACGTTGCTTTACATGGGTCAGGTATGGATTGCGTAAAACATCCGACCCATACCTGACACTTGTTATCGTTAAGGGGAAGTGGCATGAAGGCGATTCTGTTTCGTGACTGCAAGGCATGTTTCCAGTCATTCAAGAACTGGGGTATGGTTCTTATCATTATGGTCACGGCAATATTCGTGGAGATGGTTGCCAGTGGCGCAGGCATTCTAGACCCATTTACTTGGGCTGTCTTTTTTGGACCGTTTTTCATCTATTCGTCATGCTCGGTGATGGTCTCCATCCTGTATCAGGATTTCCGAGATGGACTGTTTGAGCTCTATATACAGTCTGGTCGTTCCTATTGGAGCTACTGCTGGTGTAAATGCCTGTTTCCTGTTATCCTGACAGTGATTTCCGTGCTTTTGAATCTGGCTTTTATGCGTGTTTTGTCATCAGGCTTTCAGATAACCGCTGGAGCAGATGATGCAATTGGTGCTCTTATCGTATCAGTCTTAGGAACAATCGTCTGTTCTTTGGGCGCAATGCCGATGGTTTATGTCTCCCGGAACAGCGATCCGACAATGGCACAACTGGTTTTGGTGTTGATTGCGGTCCTGCTCCAATTGGCATATATGCTTGTGATCGTCAACGTGATGCCGCTGTGCCTGTTCTCGGTTGGTTATGTCGTATTGGTAGTGGTCGCCATCGGTATTTCAACCGGAGTATTCTCTCGATATTTTATCAACACCAATATCGAGCTGTGACATCTACTGGATTCGAAGCTTTTGGAAAGGTGGATTTCCATGACCAGCATGGTGGCCTATGTCGCTTCGCGTAATCCGCAGTCGCAGACGTTGCGGTCGGTTCGTCTGATACAGGATGCGGTCAGTGCGAACATTGACGCGGAATGGACGATTCTGACGCCGAATGACACGACGATCTTGCCGTCGGATGGTACTGCGAGCGAGTTTTCCACCGGTGTCGATCATATCGAGCTGAACGGACTGGACGATTCCGCCCGGGTCAAAAAAGCAATCGAACGATGCGATTATCTGATTCTCGGTTCGCCGACCTATGGCCATAACGTTTCCGGCGACATGAAGATTCTGATGGATCGACTCACCTATTGGGGGCATTTGTTCCATCTGGCGGGCAAACCGGGCATGGCAATGGTCAGCGCCACAACCAACGGGTTCCTTGAAGTCGGCGAACTGATGGAACGGTTCATGGAATCACTGGGCATCATCATTGATGAAACCGCATACCACACCACTTTTACGCCATTCGATGAGGCAATGGCCGATCAGACCGCCGCGGCTATCGTGCGGGCGCTGAACACACTGCGGGATGGCGTCGTGCCTGAAACCAGCGAAAGGCAGGAGCTGGCATTCCAATCCTACAAGCGTGACTACGCCCGACGAGACGGTAGCGATGCAGAATCGCGGTATTGGCGGGAACGCGGCATGTTCGACTGCGCGACGTTCCATGAATACGTCGAAACGCGGCGGAAGCTGCCGGAATCCGTCCACGCCGAACGGTAGGGGGACTTTCCATGAACGGTAACGTTGGAACGACCTGGGCGGCTTCTGCCACGACCCTTGAGGAACGGTGCATGGCGGCAACCGCTATGCCGGATGCTTTGCGACAGTATCGGGCATCGCACGCGGAAGACATACTTTCGGCAACGGTGGAATGGAAAAACCGACGGAACCCACTGCGGGACGAGGACTATCAAGGCATCGCCGACGCGCTCGGCGATGACGCATCCGTGGTCGAAACCGTCATCGCGGATCGGGAACGGAAACTGAGCGGCCATGTCGAGCCGGCATGGTCCGTTGAACTGCAGACGATTCTGAACCGTTACGACAGCGAGGAAGAGCGAGTCGAACGCACGGGGTATGCCACCGCCTTCGCACCGTTCGTCGCGTACGTGAAAGCGGAACTGCAAGCGTATATGTCGGCTTGTTCATTGCCGATGAATGACGAGCGCCTTATCGAACAGTGCCTGAGCGCATACGTCGAGCGTCTGTTGGGCATCGGATTGAAAACCGTCGTATGGGAATTGCATGTCGCGCGTCAGGCCGGTTCGTTGGGCGACGGCGATGCGAAGCGACAATTGCGGCGATATTTCGAACTGCTGGCCACCGACGAATACCGTGGCCATATGTATGCGAAATATCCGGTACTGCTTCGTTTTGTCACGCAGACGACAGTCCATTACATCGATTTCGTCAAGGAAATGCTCGACCGCGTATCCATGGATCGCGACGAGCTCGCCTCCTTCGCAGGCGTCGGCGATGATTTCAGATTGGAAGATATGTCCATCGACCGTGGCGACGCGCACGACGGTGGAAGAGCCGTGGCCATGCTCACCATCGGCGGACGGAAAATCGTATACAAGCCGCGTGACCTGCATATCCATGAGCTTTTCGCCGGATTGGTGAGGCGATGCGAACGGACGAAGGGTTTCCTTCCGATGCGAGTGTCGGACGTGCTGACGAAATCCGGCTACGCCTATGAGGAATTCGTGGAACACGGCACCTGCGAGGATGCACGTCAGGTGGAGCGCTATTACACCAGATACGGTCAGCTGCTCGGATTGGTATGGCTCCTGCACGGCGACGACATGCACCACGAGAACATCATCGCCAGCGGGGAATATCCGATGGTCGTCGATTTCGAGACGATCGCCACGAACCATGTGACCATGGACATGCCCGACGGCACCGATGCCGACATCCGCGTATCCACGATATTGCGGGATTCGCTGGCATCCTCCTGTCTGTTGCCGGCGAAAACGGCGATGTCGGCCGACGGTACATCCGTCGACATCAGCGCCTTCGAAACCGGTGAGCAGACGATGCCCGGCATCGTCGCGTCCCCGGTGGGATTGGACTCCGCCGATGCCCATTACGAGAGGAACGCCGTGACGTTCAGCAAGGACGGCTGCGCGGTGACATTGGATGACGCCGTTGTGGATCCGTATCATTACAAGCGACAGATTCTCCAAGGATTCCGCAATACGGTCGCCGCGGCGATGACCATCGACGCGGATGAATGGGATGCGATGCTGTCCGGCGAGGATACGACCGTGCGTGTGCTGGTGCGCAACACCAGCGCCTACGCCCGATTTGCGGATTTCATCCATCATCCGTCGGCGTTGAAGGACATGCTGGACGTCGAAGCCATACTGGAGAACCTGTATGTCTACCCATTCCGTGACAAGCGCATCTTCGCAAGCGAATACCGGCAGATGCTCGCCGGGGACATCCCCATGTTCACCGCACAGCTGACGGGACATGATCTGCACGCTCCCGATGGAACGACCATTGACGGCGTCTGCGAACGTTCGGTACGCGAACGGGTGCTTGACACCATCGGGCATCTTGACGAACAGGCCGCATTGCAATCGCGCATTATCCGCAACGCCTTGCGCATGGAACCCGGCATGGAGGACGCGCATCCGACGGCTTCGGTGTCGTCGGACACGGATGCGGAGCATTACCCAATCGAACTCGGCACGAGGATAGCCGACACGGCCATCCTCCAGGAAACCGATGGCACCGTATCATGGCTTACAGCGAACCGATCCGACACCATGGCCGCGGACAAGACCGTGGATGAACGGTACGAACCGGGGGCGCCGACTTCGGGACTCTACGACGGCATGGCCGGGACGGGCATGTTCGCCGCCGAACTGTATCGGCGGACACACGATGAGCGCTGGCGTGACCTGTGCACGCGTATGATGCGGAGTCTGATGCGCCGCAAGGACAGAGGCATTACGTATTCCGGCTTCACTTCCGGCCTGTCGCGAAGCTATTGCGCGTTACGCATGGCCAATGCCGGCATCACGTCGCCCGAAGCTCGCCGTTGCATGACGCAGACGGTTCGTATGCTGCCGGCATACATCGACGATATGCTGCCGAAGCTCCTGCAGCGCGACAATCCTCAACCGTCATTCCATCTGGATTACCTGACCGGGGCGGGCAGTTCGATCATGCTGTATCTGCGGCTGTACGACGTATTCCATGACATGCGCATAGTGGAACAAACCAGCCGGCTGGGGAGAACCGTCATCCGTGCGTTTCCCGAAACCCAGCGGAACGCCGACGAATCCGATGACATGCCGTATCCAACCGGTGCCGCGCACGGACTGGAAGGCATGGCCGTGGCGTTCTGGAAGCTCTACGCGGCGACGGGGAATCGCGAATTCGCCGAATTCGCCCGAATGCTTTGGCGGAAATCGGACGCTCGAAGAAGCGGTGCGAAACAGGAGGACGCCGGCAAATGGTGCCGTGGGAAGGTCGGCGTGCTCTGGGCACGCAATGAGCTGGCGGCCACTGCCGGCGCGGACGGCGAACGTTTCTTCGAGGATGAAAACGGACGGGCGTTCCCAGACAAGGCAGATATCACGGCGTTGCTTGGGAACGCGGATTGGGACGACGACGGCGTGTGCCATGGACGATGCGGCATGATCGACACCCTGATATCCATCGGCAATGCCAACGGTGACGAATGGTATCGCATGCAGGCACAGCGTCTGATGGACGACATGATCGCGCAGGCCCGTTCGTCGGGACGTTTCCGGCTGAGGCAATCCCGTGAATTCGTGGATCTGTCGTACTTCCAAGGGCCGGTCGGCGTCGCCTACACGATGCTTCGTCTGAACGACCCGTCCACGCCCTCCATACTCGCACTGGAAACGCGATGACGGACATGACGGATACGAACACAACCGAATCGACGACAAGGAAAGACAATATGACCGCCGACCACATCAACCACGCCGACCGCACCGACAACGGCGAACATGCCATCATCGCCGTCGAACACGTCACCTTCGGCTACAAGAAGAAACAGACCGTGTTGGAGGACATCGACTTCACCGTGCCGCAAGGCCAGTCGCTGGCGATCCTCGGATACAACGGCGTCGGCAAGACCACGCTGTTCAGACTCATCGTCGGACTGCTGCGCCCCCGTGAAGGGCGATGCGTGATCGATAGGCGTCGGGTGCCGTCGATGCGCGACGTGTTCCAGATGACCGAGAACGGCAATCTCGTCGGCACGATGACCGTGCGTGACAACATCCACTTCCGGCAACTGCTGTTCCGGTCCGGCAAGGGAATCGCGGACGGCGGCCATACCGTCGACTCGAAACGGCTGGAGGATGAGCCGCTCGTCCGTGCCTTCGAATTGGAGGGGCATCTCGACAAGAAGGTGGCGGAACTCTCGACCGGTCTGCGCAAACGGGTCGGCATCGTCGCCGGCATGCTGTTCGACCCGCATGTCATCATGCTCGACGAGCCAAGCAACGCCATTGATCCGATCACCCGCTCGCTGCTCGTCGATTACGTCAACCAGCTTCGCGCCGACGAGCGCACTTTGCTCACCGTCACCCATGACCTCGAATACTGTTGGAATGTGGCCGACCGGATCATCATCCTTGACGACAAACACCTCGTCAAGGATATGATGCTCGCCGAATTCGACGACTATGAGGCGTTCACCAAGGCGTCCACGCTCGGGCGTGACCGCACGCACGTCGACTTCGGCCTTCCCGCGCGCGGACGGCAAGCATGAGATCATGGCGTCGCCACCGTGTCCCGTTTATCGAACAAGGCGAGCACAGCGAATGCGGGCTGGCCGCCGCAGCGATGATCCTCGCCGCATTCGGGCATCCCGTGACCATGGACGAGCTGCGCCGCCGGTACGGCGCTCCACGCGGCGGACTGAGCCTCGCGAACATCGTAACGGTGCTGTCCGACTCCGGCATCCGCGTACGCGCGGTCACGACCCCCAGCGCCGAAGCGTTGAAAACCGTCATGACGCCATGCATCCTGCATTGGGACGACAACCATTTCGTCGTGCTCGACCATTACGCATACGGCCGATTCCGCATCGCTGACCCGGCGAACGGGCGCCATGCCTATACGCCCGGCGAACTCGCGGCCCACTGTTCTGGCGCGGTGCTGATTCCGCAACCGACAAACGACGGCTGCGCAACCATTCCCATACGGCCTCGCAGCGGAACCGTCTCCATCCTGACCGGGTTCCTCCGCCGGAACATGCCCGCCATCGGTCTGAGCCTGCTGTTCTCGCTCGTCGTCCAGGGACTGACATTGATCGTGCCCGCAGGCACCGGCTATATGGTCGACCATGGGTCGCTCGCCGCCCAAAGCGGTTTCCCGCCGTTGGTCGCGACGATGCTGCTTGCCTCGCTGCTGGTCTACTATGCGGTCGGCGCGTTGAACACCGTGATGCTCACCCGCGTGCAGGTGCGATTCGGACGATACCTGTCCCGCCGATACATGACCGGCGTGCTCGATCGGGAGTTCCCGTTCTTCGTGAACCGTTCCGGTGGTGACCTGATCTACCGCGCGAACCTGGTCATGGTCGTCGAACAGATCGTGACCGGCAGTCTGCCGTCGACGGTCGTGTCGATGGTGTTCCTCGTGGTCTACCTGATCATGATGATCGCCTATTCAGTGCCATTGACGATGCTGACCCTGACGGTGTGCGCGGCGGTGCTCGTCGTATCCGTCATTTATTCCCTGCGCAACAGGACGCTGGTCGAGCGTGCGACCGTCGCGCAGGCTGACGTGCAACGCGCCTTCATCGAAACCTTCTCCGGCATCGAAACTGTCAAAAGCCTCAATTTGGAAAGCCACTGCTACGACCGCTGGTCAGCGCGTCTGGGAGCGCAGCTCGACTACCAGACTCGGCAAGGGCGGCTTTCGGCATTGCTGTCAAGCCTGTCCTCGGCGCTGGTGTTCGTGTTGCCGCTATGCGTGGTCGCCTTCGGCATGACCTTCGTGGGACGCGGCACGCTCGCACTGGGTGCCGTCGTCGGATTCATGTCATTGGCGTCCGCATTCGTCACGCCATTCTCCGGCATCGTCGGCGTCATCAGCCAGATCATGGCGTTCGCCACCTATATGCGCAAGATTTGCGAGATGATTCCCGCCGGTGAAGGCGGCGGTGCGTCGCTTGAATGCGACGAACCGGGTGGCGAACCGGGTGACGTCGGACTGGGTGACGGCGGACGGTCCGCATGTGGTGGGCCGAGTGGTGACGAATCGGGTGATGGCATACTCGAACGGTTGCATGCCACCGGCGTGGGATACTCGTACACGGCGTTCGACGCTCCCGTTCTCTCCGATGTCGATTGCGACATCCGCAAAGGCGACAAGATCGCCATCGTCGGCCCCACTGGCTCGGGCAAAAGCACGCTGCTGAAACTGCTCGCCGGACTCATCGAACCCGTCTGTGGCACGGTGACCATCAACGGCGGCGGATGCCGGATTTACGACGCGGACAGCCGATGGAAGGCCGGCAGGCTGGCGTATGTGCATCAGGAATCCACGGTGTTCAACGAAACCTTGCGCGACAATATCACGCTGCACCGTCCGTGGCTGACGGATGACGACATCGTCAGGGCGTGCGAGGTTGCCGGCATCAACGAGGGGATGATGGATCCGGTCGTCGGCTTGGACGCCATGGTCAGTGAACGCGGCATGAACCTGTCCGGCGGCCAACGGCAGAAGGTCGCCATCGCGCGTGCGGTCGTCGGAAGACCGGACTTCCTACTTATGGACGAACCCACCAGTGCTCTGGACAACGATACCGAGCGACATGTCATGACGGCGTTGCTCGACTCCGACAATGCGTGCATCGTCGTGGCGCACAGACTCGCATCGATTCGGGATTTCGACCGCATCCATGTCATGGATCATGGGCAGATCGTCGAATCCGGTACGCATGACGAACTGCTGCAGGCCGGCGGATTGTATTCGCGGCTGTACCGGCAGGAGTGAGTGTCCCCTTACACCCTTACGCCTTTAAACCTTTACCCTTTACACCTTATCCCTTACACCCTCGGCTCATGAGGCCCCAGTCCGGCCCTTGCCGTATAGTTTTCATTTGGCGTAATTTCGCCCGCGGATAGAGAGCGTTTCGAGCGAACCTGCACGAAACACCGCGCAACGACACAATAAGGAGGACGCCGTGGCACTGACGGCTGACGAGAAGACCCAGATTATCAACGAGTACGCGACGCACGAAGGCGACACCGGTTCCCCCGAGGTTCAGGTTGCTCTGCTGTCCAAGCGTATCGCTGATCTGACCGAGCACCTCAAGGAGCACAAGCATGACCACCACTCCCGTCGTGGTATGCAGCTGATGATCGGTGACCGTCGTCGCCTGCTTGACTACCTCAAGCGCGTTGACATCAACCGTTACCGTTCCCTCATCGAGCGTCTGGGTCTGCGTCGATAATTGAAGACTTCCGCCCGAGTACCTAGGATGGTGCTCGGGCGTTTTACATATCGCCAGCCAACGGCAACAACGGCAAGAGGGTTAGAGGATAGGCCAGCAGGTAAGGCCGACAGGAGAACCCGAATGAAGGGGTTGACACGAGGAACGACGGCCAAGGGGTCAGTCGAAACAAGGTATGTGACGTCCGCTGAAGAGGACAGTTGCGGTTCAAGCGAGTCGCCGAACCGCAGCACAGTATGTAGGAATAATTAGAAAATTAAAGAAGGAGGAACCCTATGGAGGGTCCCGAAATCAAGGCCGTTGAGGCCGTAATCGACAATGGATCGTTTGGCAAGCGCACGCTGCGCTTCGAGACCGGCCGCCTCGCCCAGCAGGCCGATGGCGCTGTGGCCGCCTACCTCGACGACGATTCCATGATTCTGTCCACCACCACCGCCGGTTCCAGCCCGAAGGAGAACTACGACTTCTTCCCGCTGACCGTTGATGTTGAAGAGAAGATGTACGCTGCCGGCAAGATTCCGGGCTCGTTCTTCCGCCGTGAAGGCCGCCCGAGCTCCGAGGCCATCCTCGCCTGCCGCATCATCGACCGCCCGCTGCGCCCGCTGTTCCCGCACACCCTGCGCAACGAAGTGCAGGTCGTCGAGACCGTGCTCGCCGTGAACCCTGATGACGCTTACGATGTCATCGCCCTGAACGCCGCTTCCGCCTCCACTATGATCTCCGGCCTGCCGTTCGAAGGCCCGGTCTCCGGTGTGCGTCTGGCGCTGATCGACGGCCAGTGGGTCGCCTTCCCGCGTTGGAGTGAGCGTGAGCGCGCCGTGTTCGAGATTGTGGTCGCTGGCCGCGTGATCGAGAACGGTGATGTTGCCATCGCCATGATCGAGGCGGGTGCCGGCAAGAACGCCTGGCACCTCATCTATGACGAGGGTCAGACCAAGCCCGATGAGGAGGTCGTGGCCGGTGGTCTTGAAGCCGCCAAGCCGTTCATCAAGGTGATCTGCGAGGCTCAGGATGAGCTCAAGAAGATCGCCGCCAAGGAGACCAAGGAATTCCAGCTCTTCCCGGAGTACACCGACGAGCTGTATGCCCGTATCGACGAGATCGCTCACAAGGATCTGGACGAGGCGCTCTCCATCGCCGAGAAGCTGCCGCGTCAGGATCGCATCCATGAGATCAAGGAGCACGTGCGCGAGGTGCTCGCGAACGAGTTCACCGATATGGACGACGCCGAGAAGGACAAGGAGCTGGGCAACGCCTTCAAGGAGCTGCAGCGCCAGATCGTGCGCCGCCGCATCCTGACCGAGGACTACCGCATCGACGGCCGTGGCCTGCGCGACATCCGCACCCTGTCCGCCGAGGTGGACATTGTGCCTCGCGTGCACGGCTCCGCCCTGTTCCAGCGTGGCGAGACCCAGATTCTGGGCGTCACCACCCTGAACATGCTCAAGATGGAGCAGCAGATCGACGCGCTGTCCGGTCCGCAGTCCAAGCGCTACATGCACAACTACGAGATGCCGCCGTACTCCACTGGCGAGACCGGCCGCGTCGGCTCCCCGAAGCGTCGTGAGATCGGCCACGGCGCCCTCGCCGAGAAGGCTCTCGTGCCGGTGCTGCCGAGCCGTGAAGAGTTCCCCTACGCCATCCGCCAGGTCTCCGAGGCCATCGGTTCCAACGGTTCCACTTCGATGGGTTCCGTGTGCGCCTCCACGCTGAGCCTTTTGGCTGCCGGCGTGCCGCTGAAGGCCCCGGTTGCCGGCATCGCCATGGGCCTCGTGTCCGGCGACGTTGATGGCAAGCACATCTTCAAGACCCTCACCGATATCCTGGGTGCCGAGGATGCCTTCGGCGACATGGACTTCAAAGTGGCCGGTACTTCCGAGTTCATCACTGCCCTGCAGCTCGACACCAAGCTCGACGGCATCCCCGCCGACATCCTGGCCGCCGCTTTGCAGCAGGCCAAGGAAGCCCGCGCCACGATTCTCGAGGTCATTAACGAGTGCATCGACGGCCCGGCTGAGATGAGCGAGTTCGCTCCGCGCATCATCACCACCACCGTTCCGGTCGAGAAGATCGGCGAGGTCATCGGCCCGAAGGGCAAGATGATCAACCAGATTCAGGAAGACACCGGCGCTGAAATTGCCATCGAGGATGACGGTACCGTCTTCATCTCCTCCGAGGGTGGCGAGGCCGCTAAGAAGGCCAAGTCCATCATCGATTCCATCGCCAACCCGCACGTGCCCGAGGCCGGCGAAACCTACAACGGCAAGGTCGTCAAGACCACGTCGTTCGGCGCTTTCGTGAACCTCACCCCCGGCACTGACGGCCTGCTGCACATCTCCCAGATCCGCAACCTGGCCAACGGCGAGCGTATTGACGCTGTCGAAGACGTGCTCAAGGAAGGCGACACCGTTGAGGTGATCGTTCAGGGTGTCGATGATCGCGGCAAGATCTCCCTGGCCATTCCTGGTTTCGAGGATCAGGAGAACAACGCCCGCCCGAGCCGTGGCGATCGCGATGACCGCCGTGGCGGCCGTGGCCGTGGTGACCGTGACGATCGCCGTGGCGGCCGTGGCCGTCGCTCCGATCGCGATGACCGTGACTTCGACGATCGTGACGACCGTCCGCGTCGCCGTCGCTCCGATGACTTCGAGGATGATTACGACGACCGTCCGCGTCGCCGTCGCTCCGATGACCGTGACTTCGATCGCGATGATCGCGATGATGATCGTCCGCGTCGCCGTCGTTCTGCCGACCGTGACTTCGACGATCGCGATGACCGTGATGCTCGCGACTCCCGTGACGATGATCGTCCGCGTCGCCGTCGCTCTTCCGATCGCGATGACCGTGGCGATCGTGATGACCGCCGTGGCGGTTCCCGTGGCCGTGGCCGTGGCTCGGACCGTAACCCGCGCTACGCCACCGACGACAACTACGACGACTACCGCGCCGACCGCGAAGAGCGTACTGAGCGCCCGCGTCGCCGCGTCCGTCGCGACTTTGATCCGTTCGAGGACTAAATCCCTCTCACGGATCGGTCGCGGCATAGCCGCTCCCCTCACCTACGGGAAGCCCGTAGGGCTTCCCGCTTAACGGTTCGGCATTCGAGGACTGATCGTTCTCTAGCTTCTCTCGGGTGAGAAGGGCTTGATCGCAAACCAAAAGGCTTCTATACCGTTTCATTCGGTATAGAAGCCTTTTTGGTTTTTCGGCTTCTTCGCGCTGCATATTTCGATGTTGAATAAGGCACTCGTGCTGCCGCCATGTACGTTTAGTTGTCGGTTGACAACTATTCCCATGCATCAAGAATGGCGGATGATCATCGAAGGTACTCATGGGCGTTGATCACTGTGGCAACAACAAAGGCCGGGCCCTTGTGAGAGCCCGGCCTTTATGCCGTATGGCGGCGGATTAATCCTTAAAGGCTAATCCGTTGTCAATCAGCGTTACAGAATCGCCATGCACACGAAGTCCAGAATGAACAGCGCGGCCACAGTCCAGATGATCGGGTGAACCTCCTTGGCCTTGCCCTTGCAGGTCTTCACGATGCAGTACATGATGAAGCCTCCGGCGATGCCGTAGGAGATGGAGTAGGAGAAGGCCATGAACACGGCGGCGAAGAACGCCGGAATGGCTTCGGCGATGTCGTCCCACTTGACTTCCTTCAGGGAAGCGGCCATCATGCAGCCGACGATCACCAGCACGCCGGCGGTTGCGGCGGACGGCACGGCGGAGACGACCGGGGCCAGGAACGCGGACAAGGCGAAGCAGATCGCCACAACCACGGAGGTCAGGCCGGTTCGGCCGCCTGCGGCGATGCCGGCGGAAGACTCGACGTAGGTGGTGGTGTTCGAGGTGCCGCAGATGGCGCCGATGGAGGTGGCGATGGAGTCGGCGAACAGGGCCTTGTCCATCTTGGAGGAGAAGCCGTGGCCGTTCTCCAGAGCCTTCTCATCCTCGGCGGAGAAGATGCCGGTGCGGCGGCCGGTGCCGATGAAAGTGCCCAGGGTGTCGAACGTATCGGACATGGAGAAGGCGAAGATGGTCACGATGACCAGCGGCAGCTTGGTCGGATCAGAGAACAGTGCCGGGAAGCCCTCGGCGGAGAAGATCGCGCCGAAGGTCTGCGGCAGCTGGGAGAAGGTCTCGCTGATGGACTGCGAGTTGGACCAGGTGGTCACGCCGAACGGGATGCCGATTACGGTGGTGATGGCGATGGCCAGCAGCATGCCGCCCTTAACCTTCATCACGGTGAACACAATGGCCAGTACGAGGCCGATCAGGAAGACCCACAGCACCTTGTCGTTGAAGTTGGCCAGACCCGGGGTAGCCGCAACGGCACCGCCCTTGGCGGCGGCCTTCGGATCGCCGGGAGTGAACTTGATCAGGCCGACGTTCAGCATGCCCACGTAGGCCACGAACAGGCCGATGCCGCCGCCGATGGCGTGTTGCAGGGACTCCGGGATGGCCAGGATGATCATCTTGCGGATCTTGGTGACGGTGATGAGGATGTTGATCAGGCCGCACAGGAACACCATGCACATGGTCTGCTGCCAGCTGAAGCCGAGGCCGAAGCACACGGTGTAGGTGAAGAACGCGTTGAGGCCCATGCCGGCGGCCTGGGCGTACGGCACGTTGGCGAACAGGCCCATGACCAGGGTGCCGATGATGGCCGCGATGATGGTGGCCAGGAACACGCCGCCCCACGGCATACCCGTCTGCGACAGGATCTGCGGGTTGACGACGATGATGTAAGCCATCGCGAAGAACGTGGTCAGGCCGGCCAGAATCTCAGTCGAGACGGTCGTGCCGTTTTCCTTCAAATGGAAGAACTTCTCCATTTACTCTCTACTTCCTTGGGTTTATGCGGGGCTGCGCACCGCGTGCATAATGCTGCGGCTGGCCCCGGCGAGAATTGCGACTCGCCCTGATCGGCCTGCCCAACGCGCGTCAGGCGCTGCGCACCCAATCAGAACCGTGGCCGATTATAGCTTGTGGAGGCAACGTGAACGGGTCCGGGAGTAGACTGACTGCCAGAATAATTCGGAACAACTCAGGGGACACGCAGGACACACCCGTGGAAGGAAGGCGCGCGATGAAACCGGCCGTCGAAGTCAGCATCACCTCTTGGAAGAAGAATGTCGTCAAGCCCGGTCAGGAGTACGGCCGCGTACTGCTGATGCCCGGCACCGGCTACAACTGCGACCGTCCGCTGCTCTACTGGTCGGCCCAGGCTCTGGTCGAGGCCGGCTGGCGAATCGACCGCATGAACGTACGCAACGCTTCCGACGACCTGTCCACGGTGATTCCGGTCCTCAATCAGGCGATTGACGGCTGGGTGGCCGCCGCGCGCGAGTCCGGCGCGGGTAAAGCCGGTGATTCCGGGGATGGCGTTGCCGCCGATGATTCTGCTACCGTGCTGGCCGATGGCGCAGCTGGCTCGCCGAACCGTGATTCCGACACCCCGTCCGGCCCTCGCCTGTTGCTGATCGGCAAGTCGCTGACGACGATGACCTACCCACATGTGGCCTCACACTACGGTCTGCCGTTCGTGCTGCTGACCCCGGTGCTGCATCACGCCGACTTCGATCCATCCGCCCGGGTGATTCCGGTGCCGGCTGTCGGCGATGATATCGTCGCCGAATCCGAGGCCCCGAGCGTGGCCGAAGCAAGGGCGATCATCCGCGCGGAACAGGCCGGCCAGTCGCACGCCGCCAGCTCCCGATACTCCGGCCCGGCACCGCTGATCTGCGCCGGCACCGCCGACCCGTTCTACGATCAAGCCCGCGCCAACGCGCTCACCCCGCACGTGCACGAATACCCGGATGCCAACCATTCGATCGAGGTGCCCGGCCACTGGCGTCGCTCGCTCGACTATCTGAAGGAAGTCACCGCGTCCGTAGCCCAGTACGCCGCCACGCTGTAATGCCCCGCGACACGCCCGAATTCTGCAATGTCGCTGACCATCCGTAATCTGATCATCCGTAAACCACAGACCGTTGGTTGAAGTGCGCGCGAGTGCATTTCCGAAGTTTGGTTCGCCAAGCCAGCGCAGGTTGAGAGATATAAGCCCGTCAAGGGCCGGCGAAGGTCGCTTCGCGAGATTATATTGCTCTGCCTGTGCGCAGGGCTTTTTTGTTGCCCGGCCGAAAGTTCCGAACTCCAAGTCAACGGCCGACTTAGGAAGGAACGCCATGAAGAGGCCCGAAAAGGAAGCGGTAGTCGCTCAGCTTACGGAAGAATTCCGTAACGCTGACGCCGTCTACCTGACCGAGTACCGCGGGCTTACCGTTCCGCAGATTTCCGATCTGCGTGAAAAGCTAGGCCGCGATACTTCCTACACCGTGGCAAAGAACACGCTGGCACGCATCGCCGCCAAGGAAGCGGGCATTGAGGGTCTCGACGAGATTCTCTCCGGCCCGACCGCCATCACCTTCGTGAAGGGCGACTTCATCGAGGCTGCGAAGGTCATCCGTGACTTCGCCAAGGACAACAAGGCTCTTGTCATCAAGGGTGCCGCCGCTGACGGCACTGTCTACGATGCCGAGGGCGCCAAGAAGCTGGCAGACCTCAAGTCCCGCCCGCAGCTGCTTGCCGAATTCGCCGGCGACATCAAGGCATCGATGGCCAAGGCCGCGTACCTGTTCAACGCTCTGCCTACCAAGGCTGTGCGCACGATCGACGCCCTGCGCGAAAAGCAGGAGAAGGCTGCCTGATTTACGCCCTCACGGCATGAATCAGTCGCTTCGATAATTTAAACAATAAGGTTTATTAGGCAGCGGATCTACCACTTCGTCCGCCGCCAAGATTGAAAGGAAGCCATAATGGCTAAGTACACCAACGATGAGCTGCTGGAAGCCTTCGGCGAGATGACCCTGGTCGAGCTCTCCGAGTTCGTGAAGGCCTTCGAGGAGAAGTTCGACGTCGAGGCTGCCGCTCCGGTTGCCGCTGTTGCCGCTGTTGCTGGCGCTGCTGCTCCGGCTGAGGAAGAGAAGGATGAGTTCGACGTCATCCTCTCCGCCGTCGGCGACAAGAAGATCCAGGTCATCAAGGCTGTCCGCGCCATCACCAACCTCGGCCTGGCCGAGGCCAAGGCTCTTGTCGACGGCGCTCCGAAGGCCGTCCTCGAGAAGGCCAAGAAGGAAGATGCCGAGAAGGCCAAGGCTCAGCTGGAAGAGGCTGGCGCCAGCGTCGAGCTCAAGTGATTTGTGCGGCATAAGCCGCAATCACAGCTTTTCGAGGAACCCCGCACCTGTGTTTCAGGCTGCGGGGTTTCCGCATACTGAGTAGACTAGTTGACGAGGACGAGGCGGAGAACGCGATCCGGCGTGGAAACACAAAGCTGGCAATGAGCGAAAGTTGTCAATTCTGTGCCCAGTAATCCGCCAAAAGCCGGTAAAAGATGACACAATGGCACGTAGTGTGGTCAAATAGTGTGTCCAGGAAGGCGGTCACGGTGAGCGAGTGGACGGTGAAGATCAACGGTGTCGACCGGATCAGCGTCAAGCCGGGGGAGTGCGTGGAAATCGGCCGTAAGCCGTTACGCCCCCTTGCCGATGATGGCAACACCCGCCTTGACGTCGCCGATCAAACCAAATCGATGTCCAAACGGCACGCCATGTTCACGGTAAAAAGCAATGGCACGGCCTCGGTCCGTGATCTTGGATCGACCAATGGATCGTATGTGGTGCGGGAAAATGGCGATTTGTTGCGCTTGCCGGCCAATGCCGAGTTCCTGTTGCCGACGTCTCCCATGCGCATGCAGTTCGGCGATGTGCCTGCGGACTTCATTCGTGTCGACGATCCAGTGGCAAAGCCGCTCGACCTCAAGGTGCCTGATTTGTTTGGCTATGCGGTTCACGAAGCACCGCAGGAGCCGGATGCGGCGGATATGTCCGTCGACGATATTCTTGATTTGCGGGCCGGCGAGCCGACCGCCATCTTCAGCGCGGATAATGTTCGACGCAAGGTCGACGAGCTTGAACTTGGCTCGCTGAATATCACGCAGCCAGTGACGAAAAACGATGAGCCGGCCATACCCCGTGATCTGTTCGCGGATGCGTTGGCCCAGCATGCCGAGCAGGAGACCGAACGCAAAAACCAGCAGGCCATGAACTCCGTGGCACTGCCGAAGCAGCAGACCGAACCTGAGTCGACGATTGTAACGCCTGCATCCAAGCACAGCAGGATCTCCGGTATTGTTCCAGTAGATGCCATCGCCCATGCCGTTGTTAAGCACGCTCCCAGCACAAGCGAGCCGGCAGTGGCGTCGGCGGCGGTTGTTGAATCCGATGTGGTGGCTGGCGCAAGCAAGTCAGCCGAAAACGTTCAGTCCGCTCCGAATACCAGGAATGCCGGCGATTCTCAGCCGGCGGACACTGTCGAACAGCATGCTGAAGTTGCCCAGCCTGAAGCCGCCCGGGAAGCCGAAGCCGCTCAATCTGAAAACACCCAGCCTGAGACCGCTCAGCCGGCAACCGCCCAGTCTGAAACCGACCAGCCGGCAGCTGACGTACCGGACGATCAGCAGCGGACCGCAGCCGAAGCATATCAAGAAGCCACCGCAGCAGGCGTAGCAGACCAGCAGCCGGCTGCCGAAACCGCCCAGCAGTCGGTATCCGAAGCATATGATATCGACTCCACGGGCGTACACACTCCGGTCTTCGAGCCCGGCTCGGTGTTCGAGCGTGTGGCCAAGGGCGAGCTGAAAGCACAGGAGCCGGCAGTCGAAGTCGATGGCCTGACCTCTGACGAGGCAAAAACCACGCAAGATTTCAATGTTCAATTCGAAGTCGCCCGTCATCCCGAATTGCTGGCGTTCCTCGCCATGAATCCGTACCTGTACGACGACATGTATTCTTGGCTCGCCGCCCGTGGCGAGGCCGATATTGACGAAGCCCTGTCTCACAACAAGGGCTATCAGGAATACCGCGAAGCGGTTGGAAAGTGAGTCGAGAGATGACCCAGAGCCAGACTCAGAACCAGAATCTCACGGAAGGTCTGAATCGCATCCGTCGCTGGCGTGACCAATACCGCAGCATGCAGCCGCCATCGCCGCTCGAGGATGTGAATCAACTGGCCGCGAAGCTGGAGATGACCCATGCCCATCCCTCCGGCATCGCCCAGCTGTTCGCTTCCGGCCATGTCCGGTTGGATTCGTTGTTCCGCGACACGGGTGTGCTTAAGGCCGCCGAACGCCATATTGGGCGCGTGCTGGATGACCAGGCCGCCAAACGCAGGATTTCCGGCGTGGCGGAGTTGTCGCTCGTGGTCGGCGTGGCCACATGGAAGGGCAACGCGCTGCCGGTGCTGTTGTACCCGGTGAGCGTCACGATCGAGGATGATGGCTTGTCGACCACCATTCGATTCACCGGTCGCGTGACCCTGAACGTCGCGTTCGTCAATACATTGCGTGAGCAGGGGGTGTTCCTGGATGAGGATTCCCTGTTTGACGGTGCCAGCTATGACAGTGGCACTCCCGAAACTTCCGCGATGTTCGCCCGTATTTCGTCCGAAGCGTCGGAGCGTATCTCCGACTTCGCCATCGAGCGCCAGATTGTGCTCGGATGCTTCATGGACCCCTCGTCGCAGATGATCAGCGAAAGCCGACAGTTCATCGACCAGCTGGAGAACGGCCCCACCGGCAATGTGCTGTTGGACGCGCTTGCCGGCGACGAATCCGCCCGCACCGCGCTCAAAGATGCCAATATTCCGCAATACAGTCCTTTCGACGTAGACCCGCATGCCGAGTACGAAGTCGGCGATGTGGACAATACGGTGCGATATGCCGCGTCACTTGCTGCCAATGGCCATAGCATCGTGGTCGACGGCACCTTCCCGAAGGGCACCGCGGAGCAGGCTGTGGCCATCGCATCGCGCTGCCTGATGAATGGTCGTTCCGTGCTGTACGTGCCCGGCGTGGCCGAGCAGAAGCGTCTGTTCATCCAGACGGCTTCCGCCAATGAGATGAAGGCGCAGGTACTGGATGTATCCGATGAACACGCCAACGCCGCGCTTGATAAGCAGCTGATTGCCGCAGTCGGATTCCAGCCCGGAGTCGCCACCCAGCGATTCGACCAGCTGGCCGACGAACTCGTGGGCGTGCGCTCGCGCTTGACCCGCTATCTGGGCGACCTGCACGGGGGCAACGATAAGTGGAATGTGTCCGCATACGAGACCATTCAGAATCTGGCCCGTATCTCCGTGCTCCCGACGCACCCTGCCACCCACGTTCGACTTGACGAGTCAAGTGCCCTGAGCATCGCCAACGATATTGACACATGGATCGGCAAGATGGAACGCGCCGGCGAGCTCGGCGAATACACCATCGGCCCGGAAGACACCGCATGGTACAAGGCGTCCATCACCACTGAAGAACAGGCAGTAACCGCCTACCAGCGCGTGGACGATTTGCTGCGTCGCTTCCTGCCCGCCACCCGTGAGCAGGTGGCACGCACCGTGCAGACCTGCGGATTCCCGGTTCCTCCCACCACCCGCGAGTGGGAGCGTCAGGTTACGGTTTTGAAGAATCTGCGACGAGTGCTTGACGTGTTCCAGCCGGAGATTTTCGAGCGAGACATCAGCTCCATGATCGAGGCCACCAAGCCGAAGAGCCAGCGCAAGGCCGAGGGCACGTCGATGGGATTCTGGGAGCGCCGCCGCCACATCAAGGAAGCCAAGGATCTGCTGCGCGTCGGCGCGCAGGTCGAGGACTTGCACGAAGCGTTGAAGGTAGTCGCCAAGCAAGGGGAGCAGTGGCATCAGTTCGTGCCTCACGGCGGTTGGCCGGTGCTGCCCAGCAAGCTCGACGAGATCATCTCCACCCAAGAGGCGCTGGTCAGCAATATGACCGCGCTGGATACCGTGCTTTCCACCACACCCGCTGGTGGCAATCTGGAAACCGCCGATTTCGAGAAGGTGGAAGCACGCCTGAAAGCACTGCTGGATGATCGCAAGGCACTGGACACCTTGCCGGAGCGTTGCCTGCTGGAGCAGGAATTCGCCTCTGCCGGACTGAACGAACTGGTCGCCGATCTCAACGCTCGCCGAGTGAGCGTGGAGCAGGTGCGCGGCGAAGTGCAGCTGGCCTGGTGGACCACCGTGTTTGAGGACATTGTGCGTTCGTCCGCCATCATCTCCAACCAGGATGGTGCCGCGCTGCAGGCCGCATCCGACCGCTTTGCGCAGGTCGATGTGGAGCACGTGCGCTCCATCGGACCGATGGTGTCGCAGGAATCCATGCGCCGCCTGTGCGACATGCTGTTCTCCCGCACTCAGGAAGCCAACCAGATGCACACCGTGCTGGCAGGGCGCGCCAGTGTGTCGCTGAGCAGGATTCGCCGTGATCATCCGGAGATTCTGGCCGCGGCCAAGCCGATTCTGGTGGCCGCGCCGGGTACGCTCGCCGCACTCACCGAGCCGGGTGTGCTGGCTGATGTGGCGATTCTCGATGCGTGCGCGCACATTCCCGCTATCGAGTTGCTGTCCATCATCGGCCGCGTGCAGCAGGTGGTGGTGATCGCCCACTGCGCGACGGTAACCAGCGAAAGCGTCAAGCAGCTGATCGACACGTTGCCTCATATCGAGGTGGATGCTGCCCCGTCTCGCCGTGCGCCGCGCCTGTCCGCATTCCTTGAATCCGAGGGATATGGTCCTGTTCGCTATGATGTGGCCACCGAGCCGGCTGCCGGTGAGGTGCGATTCCACCGTGTGGAAGCGAGCGGTGTGCCGGTTATGTCTTCTGGTCTGGTGGAATCCAGCCAGCCGGAGATTGATGAAGTGGTGCGTCTGATTACGCAACGTGCCGCCGGTTTTGCCGTGGTTCCTTCCAGCTATCGACTTGTGGTCGTGATGTTGACCGACGCATTCCGCACACGCTTGGGTGCCGAATTGAAGTCGTTGGCAGGCAAATCCAAGGCGATGGGCCGATTCCTGCGCCATGTGCGGTTGGTTTCCTTGCGTGACGTGGCCGGAGGTCGTGCCACTGACGTGATTCTGTCGATGTGCTATGCGAAAACCACGCACGGACGTCTGCTTCAGCAGTTCGGTCCGCTCGAAAGCACAGGCGGTCGCGGACTGTTGCTGGATGCCCTGGCATTGGCGGACCACAGCTTGGATATTGTGTCGGCCTTTGGTTCCGAAGATTTGGATGAAGAACGTCTGCACCAATCCGGTCCTCGGTTCCTGAAGACCATGTTGACGTGGGCCGAACAGCTTGACGACCGTCCGGTGCTTCCGTTGCGTGATGCGGCAGGCGGCAACGTGCTGTTCGACGATATCGCCGACAGGTTGCGCGCGCGAGGACTGAACGCTGCTGTTGATTATGGATTCGACAAGGGCGTGAAGATTCCGCTCGTGGTGGGATTGAAGGACAAGCCGTTTGCCTTGGCCGTGCAGACCGATGACGCGAACTTTATGTCCGTGCAATCCACGCGTAGGCGTCATCGTTTGTCGGCACAGGATCTCATTTCCTTGGGCTGGAATGTGATGACCGTCTGGAGTGTCGCCGCCTTCGTGAACCCCGATAAGGAAGTCGACCGTATCGTCAGCCGTATCGGTGAGATCTATCGCGAGGTTGAATAACCATGGCGGAATACTCGGCTACACGGCGCACACCGCGCAAGCACAAGCGCGTGGTGATGAAGGGCACTGAGCAGTTTGACGCTGACGGTGTCAAACTCGAGCCCGGAGACATGCAGACCGACCAACAACGGCAATCCGACGACGACAAACGCATCCTCGGCGAACTGCCGCCGCATTGGGCCGTTTTTAACGAGCGCGAGTAGGAGTTGGGGCGCACTCTGTGCGCCCCAACACTGTGTTTTCCGCAGCCTGTCGGCTGCGGAAAACACAGTATCGGCCGAAGGCCGATTCCGCTTCCTACCGCACAACGGCCATAATCGCTCCGGCCTGTTGCAGCTCCATAACCTTGGCCGCGGCCTCCGGCGGCATTGCGAACGACACCAGTCGGTCGTTGCCTCCCAATGCACCAGTCGTATCCGGTTTGCCGACATTCATCACCGTGGCGTTCTCGGCCAGCGTGCAATCAGCGCCTTCGCAACCGACAGCGGAAACCAGTCTCACCTGATCGCCGGCCAATACATCGTCGACGCTACTGGCCAAGCGGACTTCAATCACCGTAGTGCCGGTCGGTGCTACGGGCGCATCTCTGGCCATATGCGTGGAAATGGGATCGGCTGCTTCGATATCGATTTGCGCTACCTTGCCCACCACATCCTCAATATTGCCTGTCCAAGACGGGCCTGCCGCAGATACCGGCATATCAGCCAACTGAACGTCGGCGGCCAGAATAATGTCACCCCGTCGAATCGAGCGGGCGGCCACCACCATCGGCTCGGTCTCCACCACGGCCAATACGGCTTCAAGCCCAAACAGCACTGCGAGTCCCACGCACAACGCAGCAGTGAGTCGGCGCAAGGCATCCGCCATGCGCCGTCGCCGCAATGAGCCGCGCGCAGGCGGCTTAATAAACGAAAAGGTCACCATGCAACCATGGTGACCTGAAGTTTTTCGTAAGCGCAAGCCAAATCGACCTATGTGGTTCTAGCTTGCCAAGTTATCCACAACGCTTCAAACCCGTGCAACAGACAGTGCCCGTAGTACCAATATCCGCGGCATACCGCCGTCGACACCGTCGTTTACAGAGGAAAAGCGGGTGTACAGACCTTACTTGCCGGATTTGTCGGTGCGGTAGAAGCCGTGACCCTTGAACTCAATCGGCACGGCGGAATACACCTTGCGCACCTGCTCCTGCGAGCACTTGGGGCACACGGTAATCGGGTCGTCATTGAACGACTGCTGTTCGGTGAAGTCATAGCCGCAGTTCTTGCAACGGTAATGATAGGTAGGCAACGGATTCCTCCAACAAAGTCATATTTCTCGCGGATGGCCCAAACGCCATGCCACGCAACCGTTCATATCCTAGTCGCCGCCCTGACACATTGGCGTTACGGTCTTACTAGCCAGCTTGCTGTTGCCACTCTGGTTCCATCGGCCAGTGTGCGTGGCTGGTTGGTCAGTCTGGCTTGCGCCGAGTATCTTGGCCGGCCGGCCAGCTCAACAGGCCCGATGAGCTAAGCCGCCGGTATCCCTCCGGCGTCAGCACTCCGTCGGCCGGCACATCATGTGGTTCGGCCGGCAAATCAATGTCCAACACCTCCCACGGCCAGCACACCGCAATCAGGGGACATGCGGGCTTGCGGCGAGCCAAGGCCCGGTCATACCAGCCGGCTCCACGCCCCAGACGATTGCCCTGCGGGTCCACTGCCAAAGCCGGAGCGATGACCAGATCGGCCTTCTCCAACGCTTCGGGCGGTAGAACTGCGCCAGTTGGCTCATCGGGTCTGTGATGGACGGTGCTGGGAGAGCTGCAGCTACCGGCATTGTTCGCGCCACCCACTGCATCCATCGAGCGCAATGATTCCAATGAATCCAGCACACTCCAGCCAATTTCCAACCCAGACCCCAACCTTGGCACCAACACGTGGCAGCCATGAGCCAACAGCCATCGCAACAGTGGCCGGGTTTCGATTTCCGAACCCATCGACACATATGCCGCCACTGTGGAACCATCCTGAATCATGTGTGCCGGGAACCGTCGCACCAGCAATTCACCGGCCGCTCCACGTTCTTCCGCTGGAATGCGCTTGCGCCGAGACAGTATATGGTGGCGCAGCGTCGCTTTATCCATCTTTTCTGTTTTCTCCGTGCCGCTGTGGTCGCTGCCGATATTCATGCCATTGTCCGCTTCGCTCATACCGCACAATCTAGTGTTTCCACCGTAAAACGAAAGTGGCCGAGGCGAAGGCGCAAGCCCTTCATATGGCTACAATAAAGGCCGTGTCAGTTTTCCAGTCGATTAAAGAGGCGTTCAAGCTGGACCACCAGATCCGCCCGCCACGTCTCACCCATCCCGGTTTTCCGATAGTCCTGCGCCCCCTGACCATGGATGATGAGGACGGCTGGAACGAAGTGCGCTGGCGCAACAACGACTGGCTGGCACCTTGGGAATCCGGTGACCCGATGCATGGCGGCTCCATCACATTCAATCAATGGGTGCAGCGGCAGCGCCGTAACGAGCAGCATGGCGTCGGCGTGATCTTCGCCATCGAATACCAGATGCGTATCGTCGGCCAGATTTCGTTGGGAGCCATCGCGTATGGTGCCATGCGCACCGGCGTGGTCGGATATTGGGTCGATCAACGGTGCGCCGGCCACGGATTTGCGCCGATGGCACTGGCCATGCTTGCCGATTGGGCACTCGGAGCCCCATTCGGGCCCGCGTTGCATCGGCTGGAAATCGCCATTCTTCCGGATAACGCGCGTTCTTTAGCTGTAGTGCGTAAGGTCGGAGCCCATCATGAGGGACTGCGCGAGCGGTATATGTATGTCAATGGCCAGTGGCGCGACCACGTAACATTTGCGCTGTTGGCTGAAGATATGGGGCAAGGGTTCTCTGCCAGACTCGCCGCCACCGGTTCCAGATAAGCGTCGACCGGAAGAATTCCGCTCCGACACGCCCGGACGGAAAGCCCCAGTTCGTCGGCACGTCTCCTATCCTTGACTCTATGGGTTATGAGTCACTGAGCACTGTCGTCGTGCTGGTGATTGTGGCGATTATTATCGTTGTATGGCTGCCCGTACGTACGGCCAACGGCATGAAACGTGTGGACGAGCACCGGCAGGATCGTTATTCGCCTTCCCTGCATATCGTTGATGCAGAGAACGGCAGACGATTCGGAGACATCAAGCCGCATAAGGCGAAAGGGGCAGCAATGCCAGCATCAACACCGTCAGCGAGGCTGACACCTGAGCACATCGCCCATGTGCGGGAACTGCGCCGCGCGGCCATCCGCCGCCGGCAGATTCTCGCCGTATGCCTGCTTGCCATAACCGTGTTGGTGTTTGCCGTATCGTTCCCCCTGCATTTCAGCCCGCTGCTTGCTCTTATTCCGTTCGTGCTGTTACTGCTGGTGCTGGTGCTGGGAGCCAATGCCTCACGCCAGGCCCGGCAATGGGAACGCAAGGTGGTCCGCTACGAGCGGACTCATAGCGGTACGGGCTGGTCCAAGAAACCGTCTGCCGAGTCCAAGGACAGCAAGCGTGTGAACAAGGCCGAACCGGTTGCGGCCGTAACTGCGCCTGCCGAGAAGCCTGCCGAGCAGATTGAGGATGCTGCCACCGAGGTCATGGAACAGCGGCAGATTCGCCGCGCGTTACGCGATGCCGAGATTGAGCAGGCCAAGGCCAAGGCGTTGCGTCAGTCCGCCGCCGCATATCAGGCCGCGGAAGAGCACGCCAAACAGTCTGAGAAGTCTGATACTGCACAGTCCGCCGCCGATAAGCCTGCCGCCGAACCGTCTGCTATGGTCGATGAATCCGCCGACCGTAAGTCCGCTGCCGAAACCAGCGAATCTTCCGCCACACCTGATGCCTCCGCTCGCACAGACAAGCCGATTGAGTCGGACAAGTCCGTCGCCCCTCGAGTTGAACCATCGCTTACGGTGCGTGACGAGCGCGATGAGCGCGACGATGCCGCTGCCGATGCCACGTCGGAACTGGCCAGCGTACGCCCTGCCCGAGCACTGGACGTCTTCGATATGGCCACCTCGCAGGATCTCATCTCCTTCACTTTGGGCGGGGAACATAACGCCGACAACGCTCCGGAAAGCTTGGAGATCAAGTCGACCCGTCAGGTGTCCAAGGCGGAACCTGTCGAACCCGCAGTGGCGGAAAAGTTGATTGACGAGGCCCGAGCCGTCAAGGCCGCGGACGATGCCAAGGCCGTCGATGCAGGCAAGGCTGTCAGCGCCGGAAACGCTGTAGACACTGAGCCGGAGCAGCGCGATGATGCCGATACGAACGCCGCTACGGACGCCGATGACGAGGCTGCAAACGCCGCCCAGCGAGCCGCATTCCACGAATCCGAGGAGCGTGCCGACGTCGAAGCGCCAGCGGCGACCACCGATTCGTTGGGCGCAGGCCTGGACTCCATTCTTGCCCGCCGCGGCAACTGAGCGTTGCGATTCGCCGATTTTCTCTCACAGCGTTAGCACTCGAGTTGGCAGAGTGCTAATAATCGCGCTACGATGTGTCCTAGCGCAAAGGGACAACGCAAGTGATCGTCAGCCTCTTGAGACGTTCTGGCGCGGCATTATCGAACTACAAGTAGATACGAGGTGACCCACAGTGTCGATTAAGCTCACACCGTTGGAAGACAAGATCATCGTCAAGCAGGCCGAGGCCCAGACCCAGACCGCTTCCGGTCTGTATATTCCGGACAACGCCAAGGAGAAGCCGCAGCAGGGTGAAGTCCTGGCCGTTGGCCCGGGCCGTCGTGACGACAAGGGCGAGCGCATCCCGATGGATGTCAAGGTCGGCGACAAGGTGCTGTACTCCAAGTACGGCGGCACCGAAGTCCACTACGAGGGTGAGGACTACCTCATCGTCGGCGCGCGCGACATTCTCGCCATCCTCGGCTGATTAGTCGCCTAGCGAACTTCAACAACCCCGACTGTTCCCACGAACAGTCGGGGTTTTCTCTTGTCAGGCGGAAAGGGGCTCCCCTCAGAGAGGGGAGCCGAAAACCGCTCCCGCCAAACGCCCAGCCATGCCTGCTATGCATAAAGGTGCATGCGCGTAGCGTAGTTGAGTTCGGCGTTGCACCGCATCTACACTGGGTAACGGATTGGGGTCCCTATGGAAGAGGCTCAGTCGGCGACTTGGCTGAGCGGCTTAAGACATTTTGCACAAGACGGCAGTAGGTCGACGGTATGTTGTTTTTTTCCGTGTCGCAGGTTCGTGGTGTCGTCGCTGTGCCAATGGTTGTCTCTCTACCGACGCTGAGTGCCGTGGCATGAGGCCAGCGTCGGCAGCGGGCCACGAAATGGCGATGTGCCGATGCTGAGCCGCGTTGGCGTCGTTATAGGGCCAGTTTTTGGACCATTGCCGACGGCAAATCGGCGTTTTGTGTCGGCGACGGTCCAAAAACTGGCGGTCTGCCGACGATAAGTGCCGTCATCGTCGGCAGACCGCCAGGTATTGTCCCTGTGCCGACGTAAAAGCCCTGCCATCGTCGTCACCGAGCCATCTTGTGACTCACTGACGGCGGCAGCAGGGCGGAAGAGGCCGAAATCATGCGCGCGGTGCGGTCTCACACCTCGAATCCGGCCTCCACCAGCGCGTGATCGATGTCGCGAATCAAATCGTCCGTATCCTCCAGACCCACGGCCAGACGGAAGAAGCCGCGGTGGAACTCAGGCGGGTACAGGTACTGGCGCTCGTCATCCTCACCGAGGAACACGATCAGCGATTAGTCATGGCCGAGCGAGACGGCAGACGTAATCACATTGAGCTTGGAAACGAATCGGTTGTGCCCGTCGTGGTCGGTGTCGAGGCCGAACGACAGCACGCCGCCGAACCCGGAGTCCGGGCGGGCCAGCTGGCTGGCCGCCACCTCGTGGTGCAGGTGCGATTCCAGACCGGGGTACGCCACGAAACGCACCACATCCAGCGATTCGAGATGCTTGGCAATCGCCAAGGCCGAGGCGTCGTAGGACAGCGCGTAGGTGTTCGCCAGCGTGATGGGGCGACGGATCGCGCCGGTTTCGGCGTCGACCCCGTTGCCGAGGTGAATGGCCAGCGTGCCGAATCCGAGCGGCTGGTCGTCGAATGATTGTCCGTGATGTACAAGATCAGAAGCCATGCGCCCAGCATGCCGGCATGCGCTGTGCCGCCGCAAGCAGGCGACGCCACTCGAAAACCGCGCCATTGCAAGGTTCTGGAACACCATATAAGAAAAATGATTGGTAGAAGTGCGGGGTGCAGCCTTGGTCGGGGCTGTTTGCAGGGCCGAAGCGGACCCTGAAACCACGCTGTGAGACACGCCGATAAAACCGCAGAATTCCGCGGTAAAACAAGGTTCGCGTAGAGGTCGATTTGCGTACTTGGAAAATATGTGGTTATATAGCCAAGTTGCCTGTTGAGGTCAAACACCGCGGCGGGAAACAGACTGGCGGATTTCCCAAGCGGTCAAAGGGAGCTGACTGTAAATCAGCCGCTTCGTGCTTCAGTGGTTCGAATCCACTATCCGCCACGCCCCGATAGCTCAGTGGTAGAGCACTTCCTTGGTAAGGAAGAGGTCGTGAGTCCAATTCTCACTCGGGGCTCTCTGGCGGGGTAGCTCAGCTGGCTAGAGCGTACGACTCATAATCGTAAGGTCAAGAGTTCGAGCCTCTTCCTCGCTACAAATCGCGCCCGCTAACCGGTGGGCGCGCACTATACCTAAGAACACAGAGGTGAATGACAATGGCTAAGAGCGCCGACATCCGTCCGGGCATCACGCTGGCCTGCACCGAGTGCAAGGAGCGTAACTACATTACGACTAAGAACCGTCGTAATACGCCCGACCGTCTTGAGCTCAAGAAGTTCTGCCCGCGCTGCGGCAAGCAGACCGTGCACCGCGAGACTCGTTGATCGCAAGCATCACAGCTTTACAAAACCCGGCCCATTCGGCCGGGTTTTTGCGTATTGACTCCAGAGCCGAGTGGTAGGGTGCGGAATCAGTATCCGCATCGCGTGAGAAATGGCAGAAATCCCGCGTCTGAACGAACCCCTCGCGGGCGTTCTGCCGTTTCAGCCGATGATTGCCCCGATATCGCACCTGCGCCACTAAGATAGGAAGTCATGACAAGCTTTGCAGACATCACCACCATGGGCGTGGGCGGCCCCATCGCCCATTTCATCGAGCCGACCACGCGCGTGGGGCTCATCGAAGCCGTGGAGGATGCCGATTCCAAAGGCCTGCCCTTGGTCGTTATCGGTGGCGGCTCCAACCTGCTTGTTTCCGATAAGCCTTTTGACGGCGTGGTGGTTCGAGACGCCCGACGCCTCATCACTGTGCCGGACGAGGCTGCACCGGTAGAGGGCGAGGATCGCACCGTGCATGTCAATGCCGAGGCCGGTGCCAATTGGGATGATTTCGTGGCCTTCACCGTAGAGCTCGGGCTCGAGGGCGTCGAGGGACTGTCCGGCATTCCCGGCACAGTCGGCGCTTCCGTGGTGCAGAACATCGGTGCCTACGGGCAGGAAGTCGCCACTTCGGTCGAATCGGTGGAAGTCTGGGATCGAGACACCAAAACAACGCGCGACCTCACACCCGCCGATCTTCGATTCGGCTATCGATACTCCGCACTGAAGACCAGCATGTACGCCGGCCCCGGCCGGCCGGCCGGCCGATTCTTCCCGACGCCACGTTACGTGGTGCTTTCCGTCACCTTTGCCCTGACCCACTCGGCCGAAGGCACGGTAGGTTACGGACAGCTTGCCAAAGCGCTTGGCGTCGAAGTGGGCGACCGTATGGCCACCGCCGACATCCGCAAAGCCGTGCTCGCAGTACGTGCCGCCAAGGGCATGCTCGAGGACCCTACTCGCTACGCCTTGCCTGACATGGCCACCGCCAAGCGCGAGGCCAATATCCTGACCGATCTGGAGCGTCTGGCCTCCCTCAATGAGGCCGCCGGCATTCCCGTTGGCGATGACGGTCTGCCTGCTCCCGACTACAATCGCCACAGCTGCGGCTCGTTCTTTATGAATCCGATTCTGACCGCCGACCAAGCGGCGGCCCTGCCCGAAGATGCGCCGAAGTTCGACGCGACTCTGCCTGACGGCACTCCCGGCACCAAGACGTCCGCCGCCTGGCTCATCGACCATGCCGGCTGCCATAAGGGATATAAGGTCGATGCGGACGCGCCGGCCAGTCTATCCACGCAGCACACGCTGGCCTTGACCAATCGTGGGGGAGCGAGCGCGGCCGATATCGCAGCTTTGGCGCGTGCGGTTCAGCAGGCAGTCAAGAGCGCGTTCGGAGTGGACTTGGTGCCCGAACCGGTCTGCGTCGGTGTGCTGTAATCGCGCTATTGATTGATGGAGTGGGTTATTAATCCCATATATTGCGGACTCTGAGTCTTATTAATAGACAAGACACGCGGGCTCTTCTATACTCGATTGTCGGTATTGTGCGCATTCGGTGCGCAAACAACAGAGAAAAAAGAAGAGCACTATGCAACTGTTCCGTACAAAATCCGTCGAACAGACCATTGCCGAAACCGGTGAAGAGGGCCGCAAGCTCAAGCGCAACCTGACTTGGTGGGATCTGTCAATCATGGGTGTGGCCGTAGCCGTGGGCGCCGGCATCTTCTCGGTGGGCGCGCAGGCCGCCGCCTTCCACGCCGGCCCGGCCGTGATCATCAGCTTCCTGATCGCCGGCATCGTGTGCGGCGCAGCCGTGATGTGCTACGCCGAATTCGCTTCGATGATTCCGGTGGCCGGCTCCGCCTACACCTTCACCTACACCACGGTCGGCGAGATCATGGCCTGGATCATCGGCTGGGATCTGATCCTGGAAATGCTGATGGCCGGCTCCGTGATTTCCAAATATTGGGGCGTATACCTCAACGATTTCATGCGCCTGATGGGCTGGAACGCCAACACCAACCTGACGTTCGGCTCCTTCCACATCGATATCGCCCCGATTATCATCGTGGCGTTCTTTACCACGCTGCTCGTATTCGGCACCAAGATCGGCGCCCGCGTGGACGGTGCTATGACCGTGCTCAAGATCGCCATCGTGTTCTTTGTGGTGATCGTCGGCTTCTTCTACGTCAAGGCCTCCAACTTCACCCCGTTCATTCCGCCGAGCCAGCCGGCCTCCACCGTGGAAGGCTCCTCCGCCGTCACCGGCGTGATGACCCAGCCGTTGTGGCAGTTCGCCACCGGCATGACCCCATCCGTGTACGGCGTTCCCGGCATCCTCTCGGGCGCGGCGCTCGTGTTCTTCGCGTTCATCGGATTCGACGTGGTGGCCACCGCCTCTGAGGAGACCAAGAACCCGCACAAGAACGTGCCTCTCGGCATCGGCGTGGGCATGCTGCTCATCATTGTCATGTACATGCTCGTGGCCGTGGTGACCACCGGCATGGTCTCCTATGCCGATCTCGCCAAGCAAGACAGCCCCTCGCTGGCCACCGCCTTCGAACTGGTGGGTGCCGACTGGGCCGCCAAGATCATCAGCTTCGGCATCGTGCTGGGCCTGGCCACCGTGGTTATGGTGCTGTTGCTCGGCCTGACCCGTATCGTCTTCGCCATGAGCCGCGATGGTCTGCTGCCGCGCGGCCTGTCCAAGACCGGCAAGCATGGCACCCCGGCCGCTCTGCAGATCGTCGTCGGCGCGGTGGTGGCGCTCGTGGCCGCCTTCTTCGACATCGGCGTGCTCTCCGACATGGTCAACATCGGCACCCTGTCCGCCTTCACGCTGGTGGCCATCTCCATCCCGATTATGCGCAAGAAGCGCCCCGACCTGCCGCGCGCCTTCAAGATGCCCGGCAACCCGTGGATTCCGATCCTCATCGCCGTGGCCAACTTCTGGTTGATGCTCAACCTGTCCGTGCTCACCTGGATTCGTTTCGTGGTGTGGCTCGTGGTCGGCTTCGCCATCTACTTCGGCTACGGCTACTGGCATGCGCGCCTCGGCAAGGGCGACCTGACCGAAACGCTGTCCGCCGAAACCGATAAGGCCGTTAACGGCTGAGAGCGAGGAGCGTCCCAACAGGCGCGTACCCTTGTATCAGTATTTGTTAAGGAGGATTCCATGCCATATGTAATCGCTCAGCCTTGCGTGGATGTCAAGGACAAGGCTTGCGTGGACGAGTGCCCCGTCGACTGCATTTACGAGGGTTCCCGCTCGCTGTACATCAACCCCAACGAGTGCGTCGACTGCGGTGCATGCGAACCGGTGTGTCCCACCGAGGCCATCTTCTATGAGGATGATCTGCCGGACGAGTGGGCTTGGTACAAGGATGCCGCTGTCAACTTCTTCGCTGAAGTCGGCGATTTGGGCGGCGCTTCCGCCAATGGTCCAATCGGCAAAGACCCGGAACAGGTCGCCGCGCTGCCGCCGCAGAACCAGTAAGCTGATTTGCGGATAAGCGCTGCACACAGCGCATAGTTCGGATTGAACCCTCGGTCTATCACGGCCGAGGGTTCGTCGTATCTTAGGAACATACCGTCCAAGAAAGGGGTTCTCATGGGCTTCCACGCATATTCGTCGCCATACGACTGGTCTCGTATCGCCGGCTTCAAAGCCACCGCCAAAACCGTGCCGGGTGGCATGATCGACCTGTCCGTAGGCTCGCCTGTGGACCCGGTGCCGAGCAGTGTCCAGCAGGCGCTGGTTGCCGGCGCAGACGCCCCCAACGCCCATGGATACCCGGTCACCGCCGGCACCGCCGACCTTAAGGCCGCTATCGATACATGGTTCCGCGAACTGCGCGGGGTGGATCTGAAATCCATCAACGCTGCCGCCGTACCCACCGTGGGTTCCAAGGAGGCCGTGGCGCTGATGGCCAGCCTGCTGCACCTTGGCGAAGGCGATGTGGTCGTCCAACCGGCTGTCTCCTACCCGACTTACGAAATCGGTACCCAACTTGCCGGCGCCACCGTGGTCAAAGTCGATGATGTGACCGACGTCGATTCCTGGGTGAATATTCCGAACGTCAAGGCCATCTGGATCAACTCGCCGTGTAATCCCTCCGGCGAGGTCATCTCCGCTGACTGGCTGACCGACATCGTGGCTGCTGCCCGTCGCATCGGTGCCGTGGTGCTCTCCGACGAATGCTATGCGTTAATGGACTGGCGTTCGGTGCGCCGCAATACAGCCGCGTCCTCTGCGCCTGCCGCGTCTGCATCTGCTGCGTCTGTGCCTGCCGCACCGGTGGCCGAATCCAACGAGCCCGCCTCCGATACCGCATTCAGTCTCTCCGCCACGCCATGTGCCCTGAATCCACATGTGTGTGAAGGTTCGGCAGCTGGCATTCTGGTGCTCTACTCGCTGTCCAAGCAGTCCAACATGGCCGGCTACCGTACGGCTCTAATTGCCGGCGATTACCGGCTGGTCAAGGAAATGGCCGAATACCGCAAGCAGATCGGCCAGATTATCCCTGGCCCAGTGCAGGCCGCCATGGCCGCAGGTCTGAAGGACACAGCCGCTGTGCGCGAGCAATGGGGGCGTTACCGTCGCCGCCTATCCGCGCTGGTTGACGCACTGAAGGCATATGGCTATTCGGCACAAATGCCCTCCGGCGCGCTGTACGTATGGGTCAAGGCCAAGTCCGGCGACTGCTGGGCCGATATGGCCGAGCTCGCCAAGATCGGCATCATCCCCAGCCCCGGCGAATTCTACGGCGCTCCCGCCTACCTGCGTTTCTCCGCCACCGCCACCGACGAGGCCATCCGCTCCGCCTGCGAACGTCTCACGGCGTAATGAGATCGTAAGTGGCGTTGAGCCGTTCACGCCCCAAACTGGGCGGCCTTGCTGCCAAATTTGCGGCGCACAGCGTCCAGTGCGGCCTCGGCATCATGCAAACGCGCCTGTGAGGTCTGGCCGCGGGCATTGTCGGCCTCTTCGAGCATGTCATCCAGTGAAGGCTGCACGGCCGTAGCCGCCGCCTTACTGAGCGAAGACGTGCTCATACCGGCCAAGCGAATAGTTTTGGGCAGGGGAGTGGCAGACTCCGCCGAGGCCGGTAGCCCCAGCATGACTTTCAGCTGCCGCACGCATTCCGGGTACAGCACGCCGGCCGTATCGGTCGGCCGCTCCATCGTAAAAGACCGGGTCTGATAGCTCAGGTCGGCGAACCGCAACTTCACCGTCAGCGTGCGCGCCACCAGCCCCTTGCGCCGCAGCGTGCTGGTTACTTCGTCGCAGGCCGAACGCAGTAGCCCACACACCACGCGCATATCGCGTGTATCCTCGGCCAAGGTTTCCTCGGACCCAATGGATTTCTCCTCGCGTACCGTGGTAATTTCGCGGGAATCCAACCCGTGCGAGGCCGCCCATAATCCACGTGCCGCAGCCGGGGAGCCAGTGGCACGAGTCAATGCAGCCTCATCCAGCTGAGCCAATTCAGCCACCGAATGCACGCCCCAAGCATTAAGCCGCTTCTCCAAAGACGGCCCGATTCCCGGAATGCCACGCAATGGCATCATCTGCACGAATTCGGCCGAGCGGGCCGCGGGAATCAGCAGCATGCCGTCCGGCTTGGCATTGGTCGAGGCCATTTTGGACACCAGTTTGTTACAGGCGATACCCACTGAACACGTCACGTGGAAGCGCTCGGCCACCTGAGCGCGAATCCACGCGCCGATCGCGCTCGGCCGCCCCCACTCCAGCAGTGCGGCGGACACATCCATATAGCCCTCGTCCACCGAAACCTGCTCGAACCGGTCGGTGACGGTCAAAAACACCTCATGCATGATTCGGTGCGACATCATGCGGTAATACGCCATATCCACTGGCAGAAAAATGCCGTTCGGGCACAACCGATGGGCGCGCGCGGCCGGCATCGCCGAATTGATGCCGTATTTCCGGGCTTCGTAGCTCGCGGCGGACACCACCGCGCGCGGCCCGGTGCCGATGATTACCGGCTTGCCTTTGAGCCCGGGGTTGCGCGCCACCTCCAATGAGGCATAGAAGGCATCCATGTCGATATGCAGCACGGTGCATCCGGTCTCGTCGTGGCCCCAATCGCGTTTGGCGGCCTCAAGTCTCGGTGCGGTGCTCATGCCACCATTGTAGGAATGCCGAACGAGGTCATGCTCACTATGTGGCGCGCATGACGCGGCGCTCATTGTCATAATGCCGAATATCGCCGGAATTCCAAGGGTTTACGCACTGTGCGGCTGTTTCGCATGGTGGGTGCGATTCCACGGAATCGTCCACATTGCGTCACTGTCCGTAACGCCTTCCAAGTCAATGCGCGCTGTCCCGGCTCTCCGAGTAGCGTAAACCTCATGAAGAAGGCAGTGGTCGGTATCCTCAACCGTGTTCCCGTGGTTCTTATCGTGATTGGTGAGGCACTGGTGATTTATTTGGCTACGGCCGTCGCCAAACTTGCGTTCACCCAGCTCGATCCGCTGTACTCGGTGTGGTATCGCGTGGGATTCATGGCGGTGCTGTTGCTGCTGTGGCGCAGGCCCTGGAACAAGGCGAAGCGAGCGCAACTGTTTCACCGCGACGCCCGCAGCTGGGGGCTGGTCGTACTGCTCGGCTGCTCGCTGGTGCTGATGAATACCCTGTTTTATGTGGCCATCAGCAATATGGATATGGGCATTGCCGTGTCTATCGAATTTTTGGGACCGCTTTCGGTGGCGGTGATTACCGGCAAAAGCTGGCGCGAGCGGGTCGGTATCGGTATCGCGGCGGTCGGTGTGGTGCTGTTAGCTGGCATATCATTGGCCAATCCGTCCGGCAATGGCACGTTTTTGTATGGTCTGATTGCGATTTTGATCGGCGGGTCGATGTGGGGCATGTATATCATCACCGGCCGGCGCGTGGCGGCTGGCGGCAATTCGCTGGATAATCTGTGCATCGCCGTGACCATCGGCTGGCTGGTCCAGTCCCTGTTCCTTGGCGTGCCGGCTGTGGCTCATGTGGTTCACCCCAAGGCCGATGCCACGTGGGCGCTTGAGCCCGGCGGCTCGCTGAAGCTGCTGGCTCTGCTGTTTGTGATTTCCCTGATGGCCTCGTTCATTCCCTATGTGGTGGAGCAGATCACGCTGCGACGCACCACATCCGGCGCATTTTCGGTAATGCAATCCATCAATCCCGCCATGGCGGTGGCCGTGGGACTGGCGTTCGGCGAGATTCCCAGCGTTGGTGAAATCGTCGGTGTGGCGTTGGTGATTTGCGCGGTTATCGTTACGTTCTCCGGCGACGCCGCACCCGCGGACGTTCAATAATGTGTCGTTCGGCACGCCGTATCCGCAGGACGTGGTACAGTAATTTGCTGTTGCGCATTATTGCGTAACGTGGAGTCATGCCTGAGTGGCCGATAGGGGCACCCTGCTAAGGTGTTAGTCGTGTAAACGGCTCGAGGGTTCGAATCCCTCTGACTCCGCCGATTAAGGTTCCGGGTGAAAGCTCGGAACTTTTTTGTTTTCCGGAAACTCCGGGTTAAGTAACTCCTGAAATAACCGAGGACGGGCGGTCTCCGCTTGTGGTAAGCGGAGTCGGAGGTACGCCATTGTCCGTCCGCCTCCAAACCGCCATTTTAGTGGGCGAACGAGTGCGGCACGTCGGGAAAAGTCCGAGCGACGAAAGAAAAATGTCCACTAAGTGAGACTTTTGCGTGGTGTTCGTGAATGGTGATTGAAGATTAACCGGTTTATATATTGCTTGTCCAATCGCTTGCTCATCGCCTCCCTCCCCGCAGTACTTGACCGAGATGGGCGGTACCCTAGAGAGAGAAGAAGAGTTCCGAAGGGCGGGCAAAGATGAGCCATATCGCTGGGCAGGGGCAACATCGCTCCAACTCGACACGAACCAACCGTGCGGCGCTGATTATCGTGTTCGTGATCGTGCTCGCCGTTGCGCTGGGCATCGGCGCATGGTTCGCAACCCATCGCACGGATGGCAATGGCCCCGCACACGCCGGAGTGTCGGACGTCGCGTTGAATAAAGCGAAGAACACGCCCAAACCGGTGACCGAACATCACGGCAATTCACCGGATTGCCCGGATACGGACTGCATCGCCATGCTGGTCAACGGCGATTTGTTGTTCCATGAGGGATTGTGGAGCCATTTCCAAGGCCCGAACCCCAACGCCACGGATGGCACCGCCTTCAACTTCGACCCGCTGTTCGCGCCGATGAAGCAGTACATTCAGGCTTCGGACATCGCCGTGTGCGAATTCGAAACCCCGATCGCCCAGCGCGGCGGCCCATATGCCGCGTACCCGATCTTCAACATTCCGCCGGAAGTGGCGGATGCCGCCCGCAACGTGGGATACAACGCCTGCACACACGCCACCAACCATTCCTGGGATCAGGGGGCGGATGGCATCGCCCGTCTGTGGGACACGCTTGAGGCCGATGGCATCGCCCAGACCGGCTCGTACAAAACCGAAGCCGACTCCACCAAACCGTTGGTCATCGATTCCCCGACCGGCGGCGGCAAGCTGGGTCTGGTCACCGGCACGGTCTCCCTCAACGGCATGACCGCCGACGAGGACTGGCAGGTGGATCGTCTGCGCGAAGACGGCGACCCGAATCACGACAGCGACATCCAGCGCGCGGTAGACAAGGCCAACAAGGCCCGCGAGCAAGGTGCCGATGTGGTGGCCATCGCCATGCACTCGGTGCAGGAATACCTTGATTACGCCGATTCCTGGCAGATTTCGGAAGCCCATGAGCTTGCCGACACTGGTGCCTTCGACGTTATTTACGGTGCCGGTTGCCATTGTGCGCAGCCCATCGAGAACTATAACGGCACGTGGATTATCTACGGTTTGGGCAACGCCGTCACCGAGTCGGCGAACACGCCGGAAACCTTGGTCAACAATCAGGGTGTGACCGCACGCATCCAGTTCGCCGGCAAGAAGGGCGTCAAGGGGTCGTGGCGCGTCAACCGCATCGATTGGGTGCCCACCGCCAACGTGCATCAAGGCAACTACCAATGGTGCCCGATATCCAGCGACCATCCCATAGGCACATGTTGGGACGAAGCCTACGACGCTCAGATACGCCAACGCATCTGGGATGTCATCTATTCGATGGGCGCGGACCAGAACGTCGTCAAGGAATGGAACATCACGCAGGAGCAGGCGGCAAAGCAATAGTTGCTCGGCTTGGTCTCAAGGAGGGGAAGCCGCAAGGTGACGCTTTTCCCGCCGGCCTCCTAATGTGGAGCCCATGACCGAGATTTACGAAACCCAAAGCGAACGCACCGATCTGCCCCTCGTCGTGATGCCGTCCGTGCTTGACTCGATGATCGAGCCCATCAAGGCCCAGTTCCCCGCGCTCCACGACGTTGCCCGCGTGCGTATGTTCGAGGAATTCACGTCCGACGAGGCGACCATAGCCGAGCGTCTGAAGGATGCCGACGCCCTGCTGGTGGGCGGCTACCACATTTCGGACGATCTGCTGCGCACCATCAGCGAGCAGGGGCACGTCAAGTGCATCGTGTTCTGCGGTACCGGCGTCGCCAGCTACCTCAATCTCGATAAGGCGCGCGAGCTGAAGATCCGCGTCTGCAACGCCGAACATTATGGCGATCACGCCGTGGCCGAGCACACCTTCGCCCTTCTGTTCGAGCTCATCCGCCGCGTTGGCCAACTCGATAAGGACGTCAAGGCCGGCAACTGGGCGTGGACCGGCGGCGATGGACTGCAACTCGCCGGCCGTCGCATGGGCATCATCGGACTGGGCGGCATCGGCTCCACCGTGGCCGGCATCGCCCGCGCCCTCGGCATGGAGGTCGCCGCATGGAATTCGCATGTGCCGCCCGAGCATTTCGAACGCTCCGGTGCCACTCCGGTCGACGATCTCAACAAGCTCATCGAAACCAGCGACGTCATCTCCGTCCATCTGCCGCTGAACAACGCCACGCGCGGCATCGTCACCGCCGAGAACCTTGCGCATGTGAAGCCCGGCACCCTGTTCATCAACACCGCCCGCTCCGAAGTCATCGAATCCGGTGCGCTGCTTGCCCGACTGCAAAAGGGCGATGTTCCCGCCGCACTCGACGTGTTCGACCATGAGCCGCTGACCGCCGACGACGCCATCTGCCATGTGCCCGGCATCGTCCTGACCCCGCACGTCGGCTGGCGTGCCGACGGCGCGTTCAAGGAGCTCACCCGCCAGATGATCGCCTGCCTGACCGCCTACTTCGCCGGCGAAGACTATAACGTCGTCGTCTCCGAACGCTGATAGCCCTGCCTAGCCTCGCGCTCAATCGAACACCCAGCCAGTCGACCACCGGAACACGCTCATGCAGACGATTCTCAACACGCCCGACGATCCTGCCCACGATTCGCTCGTCGAAAAAAAGTCCGAATTTATCGGCGACGCCGCCCATGTCGATACGCTCGACGAGGCGCTCGCGTTCGTGGCTGCGATCCGTGAGCAGCATCCGAAAGCCCGACACGTGGCGTATGCCGCCGTGTGCGGAGGCGCGGATGGGCGACTGTCCGAACGCATGAGCGATGACGGCGAGCCGTCCGGTACCGCCGGCAAGCCGATTCTCGACGTACTCAAGCAGTCGGGCACCACCGATTGCGTGGTTGCCGTCACCAGATATTTCGGTGGTATTCTGCTGGGCTCCGGTGGGCTGGTCCGCGCGTACTCATCCGCCGCATCATTGGCGATGAAAGCCGCCCGCGCCGCCCGCATCATGACCGCCAAGCGATACCGGGTTCGCCTCGAATACCCGCAGTTGGCCCGATTCCAGCAGATCCTGGCGCAGCTTGGTGGCAGTCAGGAGGATGAATCGTATGCGGTGAACGTCGAGTTGACCGCGGTGGTGCCGCAGGATGATTGCGCGCGATTCGAGGAGCGTGTGCGGGAAGCGTTCAATGCCGCTGTGGTGCCGGCTCCGATTGACATGGTCAACATTCCGGTTCCGCTCGCGTGACGCCTGTATGACTAAGCTGGGCATCATGACCGACGAGAACACCACCAGCCAGCAGACCCAGCCCACCGAGGCCGCAACCGAGGCCGCGGCCGAGACTGCAACCGACACGGACGCCCAGCAGCAGGACCAAGGCGCGCAGTCCGCAGCCGAGTCCGCCGCTCCGGTGGATTTCGAACCGCTGACCGCTACATACGAGCGTCTGCGCCATTCCACCGACCCGGCCGAACTGTCCGAATTCGCCCGTCGGCCGTTGCCTGACCGTGCCGATCAGGCGGCGTTCTCCCGCGCCACCGCACTTTTGGAGGCTGTGGCCGGCAACCCGCACACCCCGGTGGCCGATCGTGTGTTCCTCGCCGACACCATGCCGTTCCCGAACGTATTGGTCAAACTCTCCGAAGACCCCGAACCGTCCGTGCGTCAAGCCGTGGCCGCCAACGGGGACGACAAGAATTGGCTGGTCGGCCGTCTGACCAAGGACCCGGTGCCTGCGGTCCGGGATACGGCGTTGAAAAACAAGCGCACCAGCTGGAAGATGCGGCTTGAGGGTGCGCAGGACCCCACTGCGGATGCGGAGACATTGGATTTCTTGGGCGTACTTGGCACCGAATCCGAAGAGGGAGCACCGGCGGTGCTTTCTTCGATGGTCCGCCGTGCCGTGGCACTGAACCCCAATACGTCCGAAGCGATGCTTGCCAAATTGGCCAACGACCCCTCGGCCGAGGTGCGGCACGCCGTGGAAAGCCGCCGCTAAGCACACTATTGCTGTGTTTTGCCGCGCAAATTTGGCCGGCAATCACCCCCTGTCCACCATTGTGAGCGCTCACATCTCACTATGTGAGGGTAAAAAGTACATAATTTGGCGGAATCATGGCATTTTTCTTACGGTGTGGCGCAATCAAACGGCGTTAGACTGGGGCTATGAGTGAGATTACCGAGAGTGAAGAGCGTCTGGCCCGTCCGTTGATTCGACTGGCCAAGTTGGTCGGTGTCGGCACGAGTTATTTGGGCATGAGCCATGACTACCACGAGATAGACGATGACGTCCTGATCGAGGTGCTGGCAGCGCTGGGCATCGACGCCTCCAGCGAGAGCGCCCAACTCATCGCCATCCGACGCATTCTGAACGAGCGTTACGCCCGATTGGTGGCACCCACCGTGCTGCATATCGCCGGTAGCGAGGACCGGGTGCTGGTGAACACCGGTATTCTGGACGTGCCTTCGGCGAGCATCACGCTGGAGAATGGCGAGCCATATCAAGGCACCATTGAAGTTGGTCCTGGAGATGGATCCCAGGCCTACGACTTGGATGGTACGTTCATTTCGAATGCGGCTGTGGTCATTCCCGCCGATCTGCCGATTGGTTACCATACGCTGCACGTCAAGGTCGCCGACCGTGTGCAAGACGCCACTTTGATCAGTGCACCTGATCGCGTCGATCTGCTTGACCCGATGAAGGGCGGCAGTCTGTGGGGCTGGATGGCCCAGCTGTACTCGATTCGCTCCTCCAACTCCTGGGGCGTGGGCGATTACGAGGATCTGAAGACCATGCTGGTGGACGCCAAGCAGAAGACCGGTGCCGACTTCGTGCTCATCAATCCGGTGCATGCCGCCGAGCCGGTGTCCCCGCTCACCCCGTCGCCGTATCTGCCGGTAAGCCGTCGCCTGATCAACTTCACGTATATCCGTCCTGAGGCGATCGCCGAATATGCCACGCTCAGCGAGGGCGACAAGAATGCCGTCGACGGACTGCATGCCGACACCGAACCGCTGAACGGTGATTCCCAGCTCATCGACCGTGACGCCATGTGGCGCAGCAAGATGCACGCCCTGTGGATTATCTTTAAGGCCGGCCGTACCGCCGAACGCCAAAGCGTATTCGACCAATTCAAGGCGGACTGTGGTTCCGACTTGGAGGCGTATGCCACGTGGTGCCTGTGCTACGACAAGTGGGGGGCGCCCAACGGCGAGGAGAGCAACTGGGAGCGCAAGTTCAATCGCAACTCCCCGGAAATCGCCAATCTGCGCAAGCAGTACCCGGACACTTTGGACTTCTACCGCTGGCTGGAATGGATTGCCGCCGAGCAGCTGTCCTCCGCCCAACAGGCAGCCAAGGACGCCGGCATGCATATCGGCATCATGTCCGATATGGCCGTCGGCGTGCACCCCTCCGGCGCTGACGTGTGGTGGAATCCCGAGCGCTTCGCCAAGGGAGCCACGGTCGGCGCACCGCCGGACATGTTCAACCAGCAAGGCCAGAACTGGAGCCAGCCGCCGCTGAGCCCGATCAATCTGGAGACCACCGGCTACGAGGCCTACCGCAATATGGTGCATGGCATGTTCGCCCGTGCCGGTGCGGTGCGCATCGATCACATCCTTGGTCTGTTCCGCCTGTGGTGGATTCCCGAGAACCGTTCGGCTATGGATGGCGCTTACGTGTACTACGACTCAGACATCATGCTGGGCGTTCTGGCCATCGAGGCCTCTCGCGCCGGCGGCGTGGTCGTAGGTGAGGACCTCGGCGTGGTGCCGGACCATGTGGCCGATTCCCTGTCGAGCCACGGTATTCTCGGTTGCGCCGTTGAATGGTTCGAGCAGTGCGACGGCGTGTTCCGCGCCCCCTCCCAGTGGCGTCCGTATGCATTGGCCTCCGTGAATACGCATGATTTGCCGCCGGCCGCCGGTTACCTGGAATACGAGCACGTCAAGATTCGTGAGCGTCTGGGCTTGCTGACCGGCCCGGCCGAGGAATTCGAAGCCTCCGCCAAGGCCGAGCAGGATGCGATGCTGGCCATGCTGATCGAGCAGGGTTATCTTGATGCCGACTTTGCCGAACATCGTGAGGATCACGAGGCGGATATCGTCGACGCGCTGTACCGCGCACTGAAGGGTTCGCCGTGCAAGCTGCTCGCCGCCTCGATCACCGACGCGGTGGGGGAGAAGCGTGCGCAGAACCAGCCGGGCACCAACAACGAATACCCGAACTGGCGCATCCCACTGGCCGACGCCAAGGGCAACGTGGTACCGCTCGAAACCCTCTTCGACTCCCCCGGTGCCCAACGCTTCGCCCAAATCTTCAATTCCTGACCCGCTTTACCTCCCTCTGACGAGCCGAGTCGTTAAGCGGACAGTCCAGTGGACTGTCCGTAGACGAGGCCTGAAAGAAGCGATAGCTGAGAGAAGGCAGGGAATTGCCTCACCGTAGGTGAGTCGGTTAGCCGAAGTGGGTGGGAGAGAAACCATAAATAGGGGAAGAGAAGCCATAAACCCAATGGAGTGTCCCCAGTTGCCCTATGTCAAGCCCGGCGATATACTAGTGGATTGTTGTGTTTCCCTAAGGGGTCCTTCAAAGCGCTATCCCACTCGCCATCGAGGACTTTCAGGGAGCCCACGGATAATGAGGTTCGACGCCTCTTGGATGCGGCCCTGACCAAGCCACACCAAGCAGCTGAGACCCGGAACACAATATAGAAAAGGTAATCCAGTGAAAACTTTCACTCCGAAGCCAGCTGATCTGACTCATGACTGGTACGTCATCGACGCCACCGACGTGGTGCTCGGCCGTCTCGCCACCCAGGCTGCAATCCTGCTGCGCGGCAAGAACAAGCCGACCTACGCTCCGCACGCCGATTCCGGCAACCACGTGATCATCATCAATGCCGACAAGATTGCTCTGACTGGCAACAAGATGGGCAAGGAACTCTACTCGCACTCCGGCCGTCCTGGTGGTCTGCGTCGTGACTCCTACGCCGAGCTGCTCGAGAAGAACCCCGAGCGCATCATCAAGAACGCTGTCAAGGGCATGCTGCCGAAGAATCGTCTGGCCAAGGTGCAGCTCGACCGCCTGCGTATCTTCCGTGGCGCCGAGCACCCGCACACCCCGCAGAAGCCCCAGGTCTTCGAGATCGCCCAGGTCTCGCAGCAGGCCAAGTGAAACCTGAGAGGAGATAAGAATCATGGCTGAAAACACCAACGACTCCCAGGTTGTCGAGACCGAAGAGGAGCTCACCAACTACACCACCGAGACCAACGCTGGCGCTGGCACCGGCACCTCCGCGATTGAGCCGGGCTACGGCACCGGTCGCCGCAAGGAGGCTGTCGCCCGTGTCCGTCTGGTTCCGGGTGACGGCAAGTGGACCATCAACGGCCGCACTCTGGAGGAGTACTTCCCCTCCAAGCTGCTGCAGCGTGAGGTCAACTCCCCGATCGTTCTGCTCAAGCTCGAAGGCAAGTTCGACGCTATCGTCCTCGTTGACGGCGGCGGCACCACCGGTCAGGCCGGCGCCATCCGCCTCGGCGTTGCCCGCGCTCTGAACGCCATCGATCGTGATGCCAACCGCGCCGCCCTGAAGAAGGCTGGCTTCCTGACCCGCGACGCTCGCGTCGTGGAGCGCAAGAAGGCTGGTCTGCACAAGGCACGTCGCGCCCCGCAGTTCTCCAAGCGTTAATTTCGCTTGTCCTGTACCGAGCATACAAAGGCTCTCCGCGGAATTCCGCGGAGAGCCTTTGTGTTTGTGTCGCGCTGTCTTGAGTGTGACTCACACCTGCTTCATCAGCGTGATGCTCAGCGCCGGCATGGTCCAGACATTGTCGTCGACGGGAGTGTCCGGTGTATCATCCACAGGGGCATCGGGCATATCAGCTGATACCTCATCCCGAGGCGCGGACGAGGTGCCGTTTGCGGCGTGATCTGTTACTGGCATCGCGAATTTGATGGTATCCGCTTCATTCTCAGTCGAGGATTCCGTACGCTGCATGGCCACTTCTTCGACCATCTTGAGTACTGTCTCGCTGGCGTCCGGTACATGCTGCGTCCAGACGGTGGTGTCACCGTTCAAATCGCATTCCTCGACCTGAGTGCCATGCCCGGCTCGGCGGCCGTTGATTTCGGCCGAGCACCATTTAGGCGTCCAGTGGGTGTCTGGCGGCAGGCGGAATGTGCGGTCGTCAGCGGTGCCGTTGACCACAATGCACACGTCCACCTCACTGTTGGACAGCAATCGCATGGTGAAGCTACGTACGCCCAGATCGAACCAGTCACGCTCCATCGGCGTGGTGCCGTCGGGCAGGAACCACTGCACGCGGCTTGAGGGCTTGAGTAGGCCGAGCTGGGTCAGTCGGGTGAAGAAGTCCTCGTGGTGATACAGGTCCAGTGATTTACGTAGCGCCACCAGTCGAGACACGGTTTCCAAGCGGCGCATTTCGCGCGTCTTGTTGGTGGAATACATCCAATCCCACTTCAGCCACGTGATGTCGTTGTCTTGGCAGTAGGCGTTGTTGTTGCCGTCCTGCGTGTTGCGGAATTCGTCGCCGGCGAGCATCATCGGCGTACCCAGCGAGAGCAGCAGCATGCCGATCATGTTCATGGCCGCCTGTTCGCGTGCCGCAATGACGTCTGGATCATCGGTGACGCCTTCGACGCCGAAATTGGCGGAATGGTTCACCGACGAGCCATCATTATTGTTTTCGCCGTTGGCTTCATTGTGCTTGGAGCGGTATCTGGTGAGGTCCGTCAGCGTGAAACCGTCGTGGCAGGACACGAAATTGATGGAGGCCGGAGCGCCACGCCCTGGTTCGGTGGCGAACAGATCGGCCGAGCCGCAGAGTCGCGTGGACATCTCCTGCAAACTGATACGCCCGAAATCGGAGCCGCCGTCCACATCCTCAAGCCAGAAGGTGCGGGCCGTATCGCGGAAGCGGTCATTCCATTCGGCGAACGGCACGGAGAATTGGCCGGTGCGCCAGCCGAGGTTGCCCAGATCCCACGGCTCCATAATGAGCTTCAGGTTGCCCAGCAGCAGATCGGAACGCAGGGCGTAGAGGAACGGGTGATGATGGGTGAATTCGCCTTCCAGGCGGGCCAGCGTGACGCCAAGGTCGAAGCGGAAACCGTCTATGCCGATACGCTTGGCCCAGTATCGTAATGAGTCGATGGCAAAGGTGACCACATGCGTGTTGGTGAAGTCCAGCGTATTGCCG
>OKFX01000144.1_pt1 | contig 43788 bp, 34 predicted proteins | sample 1633441 | NCBI WGS metagenome assembly OKFX01 (sample SAMN04436775, study PRJEB24849) | human gut metagenome | biome: human gut; feature: NICU; material: stool | host: Homo sapiens | place: USA: Saint Louis, MO | collected 2011-03-21
GGTAAATGCCGGGGCGGTGCGTGAGTCGTTCTTTTATAACCAACTATTGAAAGACAATAAGCTGAATGAAGGAATCAAGAACGCCCACTTTCTGGTGAATACGATGTATAATTTCCGGATCGAGGAAAACATGAAAGTGAAGAACAATCCGGATATGTACTATGCTGTCGATAAGACCGAGATCGGGGAGGGGAACATGATCCCGCTTTGGTTGTTCGGTTTTCTATATTAAGTAAGAATCTTTTTTAATACTAATAGTTTTATAGGTCTATGACAAAACAGAAGAAATTTTTAACCTGTGATGGTAATCAGGCCGCTGCTCATATCTCGTATATGTTCAGCGAGGTAGCCGCGATTTACCCCATCACTCCGTCGTCTACAATGGCTGAATATGTAGATGAATGGGCTGCAGCCGGACGTAAGAATATTTTCGGCGAGACTGTAATGGTACAGGAAATGCAATCAGAGGGTGGTGCCGCAGGTGCTGTTCACGGTTCATTGCAAGCTGGTGCCTTGACAACAACCTACACTGCTTCTCAAGGTTTGTTGCTTATGATCCCTAATATGTACAAGATCGCCGGTGAATTGCTTCCTTGCGTTTTCCACGTATCCGCTCGTACATTGGCTTCTCATGCGTTGTGTATCTTCGGTGACCATCAAGACGTGATGTCTGCCCGTCAGACAGGTTTCGCCATGTTGGCCGAGGGTTCCGTACAGGAGGTTATGGACTTGGCCGGTGTCGCTCACTTGGCTACGATCAAGTCTCGTGTGCCGTTCGTGAACTTCTTCGACGGTTTCCGTACCTCTCACGAGATCCAGAAGATCGAGGCTTTGGAGAATGAGGACTTGGCTCCGCTTATCGACCAGAAAGCTTTGGCTGAGTTCCGTGCCCGTGCCTTGAACCCGGAGAGACCGGTCGCTCGCGGTATGGCCGAGAACCCGGATCATTTCTTCCAACACAGAGAATCTTCCAACACGTACTACGAGGCAGTTCCCGCTATCGTAGAAGAATATATGAACGAGGTTTCCAAGATCACAGGCCGTAAATACGGTTTGTTCGATTATTACGGAGCTGAGGACGCTGAGCGCGTGATCATCGCCATGGGTTCTGTTACGGAGGCCGCTCGTGAGGCTATCGATCACTTGATTGCTAAGGGCGAGAAGGTAGGTTTGGTATCCGTTCACTTGTATCGTCCGTTCTCCGCTAAGCATTTCTTGGCTGCCGTGCCTAAGACCGCTAAGCGTATCGCCGTATTGGATCGCACGAAAGAGCCGGGTGCTAACGGTGAGCCGTTGTATCTGGACGTAAAAGACTGCTTCTATGGTCAGGAGGACGCTCCGGTTATCGTAGGTGGCCGTTATGGTCTGGGTTCTAAGGATACGACTCCGGCTCAGATCCTGTCCGTATTCGAGAACTTGGCGTTGCCGATGCCGAAGAACCAGTTCACGATCGGTATCGTGGATGACGTTACTTTCACTTCTCTGCCTCAGAAGGAAGAGATCGCCTTGGGCGGTGAGGGTATGTTCGAGGCTAAGTTCTACGGTTTGGGTGCCGACGGTACGGTAGGCGCTAACAAGAACTCGGTGAAGATTATCGGTGATAACACGGATAAATACTGTCAGGCTTATTTCTCTTACGACTCTAAGAAATCCGGTGGTTTCACTTGTTCTCACTTACGTTTCGGTGATCATCCGATCCGTTCTACTTATTTGGTGAATACCCCGAACTTCGTGGCTTGCCACGTTCAGGCTTATTTGCGCATGTACGACGTGACTCGTGGTTTGCGTGAGAACGGTACCTTCTTGTTGAATACCGTTTGGGGCGCTGAGGAGTTGGCTAAGCACTTGCCTAATAAGGTAAAACGTTACTTCGCTCAGAAGAATATCACTGTATATTATATCAATGCTACACAGATCGCCTTGGAGATCGGTTTAGGTAACCGTACCAATACGATCCTCCAGTCCGCTTTCTTCCGTATCACGGGTGTTATCCCTGTAGACTTGGCTATCGAGCAGATGAAGAAATTCATCGTTAAGTCTTACGGTAAGAAGGGCGAGGACGTGGTTAACAAGAACTACGCGGCTGTAGACCGGGGTGGCGAGTACAACCAATTGACGGTTGATCCCGCTTGGGCTAACCTTCCGGATGATGAGGCTGTCGTAAACAACGATCCCGCTTTCATCAACGAGGTAGTTCGTCCGATCAACGCTCAGGATGGCGACTTATTGAAGGTTTCCGCATTCAAGGGCATCGAGGATGGTACTTGGGCGCAAGGAACCGCTAAATACGAGAAACGTGGCGTGGCCGCTTTCGTTCCGGTTTGGAATGAGGCGAACTGTATCCAGTGTAACCAATGCGCTTACGTTTGTCCTCACGCTTCTATCCGTCCGTTCGTATTGAACGACGAGGAGCAGAAGGGCGCTAGCTTCGCTATGTTGGACGTGAAGGCTCCGGCCGCTATGAAGGGTATGAAGTTCCGTATGCAGGTAGACGTTCTCGACTGCCTGGGTTGCGGTAACTGCGCCGATATCTGTCCGGGATTCAAGGGCAACAAGGCATTGTCTATGGTTCCGCTGGAAGGCCAGTTGGCTGAGGCCGATAACTGGAACTACTGCGTAGCTAACGTTTCTTCTAAGCAAAACTTGGTAGACGTGAAGTCTAACGTGAAGAACTCACAGTTCGCTACTCCGTTGTTTGAATTCTCAGGCGCTTGCTCCGGTTGTGGCGAGACTCCGTACGTGAAGTTGATCACCCAGTTGTTCGGCGACCGCGAGATGGTGGCTAACGCTACCGGATGTTCTTCTATCTACTCCGGTTCTGTTCCTTCCACTCCTTATACAACGAACGAGAAGGGTCAAGGTCCTGCTTGGGCAAACTCTTTGTTCGAGGACTTCTGCGAGTTCGGCTTGGGTATGGAATTGGCGAACGAGAAGATGCGTAAACGTTTGGAAGGCTTGTTGCAACAGATCACCGTGGGCGAGCATGCTCCGGCTGAGGCCAAGGAAATAGCCGCCGCTTGGATCGCTAACCAGAACGACGCCGAGAAGACGAAGGAATTGGCTCCGCAAATCATGGCATTCGTTGAGCAAGGCATCAAGGAGGGTTGTCCGGTTTGCGCTCAGATCAAGGAATTGTCTCACTTCTTGGTAAAACGTTCTCAATGGATTATCGGTGGTGACGGTGCTTCTTACGATATCGGTTACGGTGGTTTGGATCACGTGATCGCTTCCGGCAAGAACGTAAATATCATGGTATTGGATACCGAGGTTTACTCTAACACGGGTGGTCAGTCCTCGAAGGCTACTCCGGTGGGCGCTATCGCTAAGTTCGCCGCTTCCGGTAAGAGGGTACGTAAGAAAGACCTAGGCTTGATGGCTACTACTTACGGTTACGTATATGTGGCTCAGATCGCTATGGGTGCCGACCAAGCCCAGACATTGAAGGCGATCCGCGAGGCCGAGGCTTACGACGGTCCTTCCTTGATCATCGCTTACGCTCCTTGTATCAACCACGGTTTGAAGAAGGGTATGGGTAAGTCGCAAGCTGAGGAGAAAGAAGCCGTAGCATGCGGTTACTGGCACTTGTGGCGTTACAACCCGGCTTTGGAGGCAGAGGGCAAGAATCCGTTCACCTTGGATAGCAAGGAGCCGGATTGGAGCAAGTTCCAAGACTTCTTGAAGGGTGAGGTTCGTTTCGCTTCCGTAGCTAAACAATATCCGGCTGAGGCCGCTGAGTTGTTTGCCGCCGCCGAGGAGAACGCTAAATGGCGTCTGCGTAGCTACAAACGTATGGCTGCCGAGAATTGGGATGTAGAGGCTTAATATAACAGGTCTTTTATTATAGAATGAGGGCGGTGTCTCCGGAAACGGAAGGCACCGCTTTTTTTATGGGGTGGATGGGGGAAGCTGCACATAAGGCAATACGGACCTGTACTACCGTATGTGTCGGCCTGTACTTCCTTATGTGTCAGCCCGCGCTACCGTATCTACAAGTCCGTACTAACGTATCCACAAGTTTGCACGAACGTATCTGCAAGTTTGCACGAACGTATCTACAAGTATGTACTAACGTATCTACAAGCTTGTACTACCATATCTGCAAGCCTGCGCTACCGTATGCGCGGTTTGTCAGAAGACCGGGATCGAATAGACCAGCCCCAGCGATATGCGGTGTGTATCCGGCTCTATGGCTCCCATTCGCGTGGCGGCTTTCTCTAGGATAACGCCCCGGTAGGTGTATAGGACGAATACGAAAAGGTCGAGTTGCTTGAAGGGGAAGAATTCCACGCTACTCTGCGCGTTCCACGAACGGCGGTACATCCCTTTCCGGAAATCACCGTTGCTCTTATACACCCGGGCGGTCTCGTACGCCCCTTTCACGTAAACGTTCCATTGGGGGTGGACACGGTAATCCACGTCGCCGATAATCGATAGGTATTCGGTGTTCATGGCGGTGTGAGGCGTGCCGGGCAGACGGCTGACGACCCCATGTTGGTCGATCCCTTGGCGGGTGTACATAACGTCGAGGTACGTTAGCAACGGGCCTTTCTCATAGGTATTGCCACAGGTGAAATAGTAGGAATAGCGCTTGCGGGTCTGCTGTCCGACGGCGGTGGCATAACGCAGTTGCAAGGTCTTGTCCAGATAATAGCTATTCCAGTTGACCGTGTACATGAAGGGTATCTTGGCCTTGGCAGTACCCTCGGGAAGTCCGGTAGGATAGATGTCCTCATCGTTACCGTTGCGGTTATTCACGATCTGGAAACAAAGCTCGTGGTCCGGGTTGACTTGCCAGTTGCCCGAGATACCGGCTTGGTAGGCGGTCAGTAAATTATTGAACTCGCTAAACTCTCGTACCCGGATGGAATTGACGTAATACTCGTATCCCCCGAAATTAACGAACTGCTTGCCGATCGTGAAATTGAGATTATGCCGTGCCTTTAGGTTCACGTAAGCCAGCTCGAGCGAGGAGGAGAGGTTGTCGAGCGAATAGGGATCGGAGTATTTGTTGAACGACTGCCGGTAATGATACCCCAGCCACTTGCCTACATCCCCCTTGATCTCCAGCCGGACACGGTTCAGCTTGAAGTTCATACCGTCTAGCTCGTTCCCGACAAACTCAGCGTTGGCCGAGGTGAAAAGCTGGAAGTTCATCTCGGCGCTATTGATCTTGATCTCTCCGTTCGATAATCGTTCCACGAGTGTCGGTTCCCCGTTATTCTCCCGAAGGGTCTCTTGGGCCGTCAGGCTGGCGTTCGTGGCTAGACAAAGCAAGAAAAGTAGAAAATGTTTCTTCATACGATAGATTTAGTTGGTAACAGACTACAAAAGTATAAAAAACGTCTTAACCAAGATACGTTTAAGGGGATGAAAATGGGGGGGGTAGGGGATGCGGGCTTTCGTGCAATCCGCATCCCGAGGTGTATACGCTTTCGCCAGCGTCCGTCTAGAATCTCAATTGAGAATTCAATTCCGGGAACTGCGCTTGATGCCAATACGGGTAGATCGGGGTCGTCTGGCTTGCCATATCGAGGCGCTTCACCTGCTCCGGGCTGAGGTTCCAGCCTACGGCCTCTAGGTTCTGCCTTAGCTGCTCTTCCGTGCGGGCTCCTATGATAAGGCTGCTTACGGTAGGCCGTTGCAATAACCAGTTCAAGGCGCATTGGGCCACGCTATGCCCGGTCTCCTCGGCTACCTGTTCCAATACCTCCACGATGTCGTACAGGCGTTCGTAAGAAGTAGCCTCGTCGGGTATCGGGCTTCCTCCGCGAGCGACACGCCCGTCCGTCGGGATCGGGTTATTCCGGCGGTACTTCCCGCCCAGACGTCCGGCGGATAAGGGGCTCCAGATAATGGCGCCCACCTTCTGGTCGATGCCTAGCGGCATAAGTTCCCACTCAAAATCCCGGTTCAACAAGGAGTAATAAACCTGTTGGGCCACGTACCGGCTCCATCCATACCGCTCCGGAAAGCGACTTCATTAAATGCCAGCCGGAGAAGTTCGAGCAAGCGATATAACGGACCTTCCCGCTCGTCACCAAGTCGTCCAAGGCTCGGAGTGTCTCTTCTACCGGGGTATTCGCGTCGAAACCGTGCATATGATAAATGTCGATATGATCCGTGTTCAATCGTCTCAGGCTCGCCTCGCACGCCTGTATCAGATGGAAACGGGAAGAACCGATGGCGTTACGGCTCTCCGGGCTTAGGTTGAAAGTCGCCTTCGTGGAGATCAAGAGGCGATTCCTCAATCCGTGGATCGCCTTTCCCAAGATTTCCTCGGAAAGACCGTTGGAGTAGACATCCGCCGTATCGAATAGATTCACCCCGGCGTCCAAGCAAAGATTGACCATACGGGTAGCCTCTTCCACCTCGGTATGCCCCCAACCTTCAAAACCATTCGTGCCACCAAAAGTAGCCGTACCTAAACAAAGTGCCGGAACGTATAATCCGGAACCTCCTAGTTGTCTGTATTCCATAAAAAACTATATCTATTATTTGATGAAGGAAATGAAAATACAAATGTAACAAATAAAGTGTATCTTTGTCATTAAAAGAAGATAATAGGTATAAGTATGATTAAGGCAGTATTTTTTGACATTGACGGTACGTTGGTAAGTTTCAAGACGCATAAACTACCGGACTCCACGGTCCGGGCCTTGGACCTGTTGCGAGAAAAGGGAATCAAGGTTTTCATCGCTACCGGCCGCCAGTTGCAATCTATCAATAACCTCGGGACGCAAGAGTTCGATGGCTATGTTACCTTGAACGGAGGATATTGCTTGGCCGGAAAAGATAAGGTTATCTATAAACATAATATCCCGTCGGAGGATATAGAGGCGTTGATCCGCTATCAAGAGAATGAGGAGGCGTTCCCGTGCGCCTTGGTGGAGGAAGATGGGATTTACCAGAACTACGTGGATGATTCTGTGCGACAGCTTTACGACATGCTAGACTTCCCTCATCCTCCCTTGCGTCCTTTGCGTGGCAACGGGGGTAAGGAAGTATACCAGCTGATAGCCTTTTTCTCTCCCGGCCATGAAGAACGTATCATGTCCGTCTTGCCACATTGCGAGGCTACTCGTTGGAACCCGCTATTTGCGGATGTCGTGCCGCGGGGGAGCAGTAAGGCGGTAGGGATCGATAAGATCATCGAGTATTACGGGATCTCGCTCCACGAGACGATGGCTTTTGGCGATGGAGGCAACGATATGGCCATGCTTCGCCATGCCGGGATCGGGGTAGCCATGGGTAACGCCGGCGACGAGGTGAAAGAGGCGGCGGATTACGTGACCGACTCCGTAGATGACGATGGTGTCATGAACGCTTTAAGACATTTCGATGTTATATAAATAAACAGTTTAATAACGCTAAATCACAAACGCTATGATTGATGAATTGGTAAGCTATAATCGTGAGTTCGTAAAGAACAAGGGGTATGAGAAGTATATCACGAATAAATATCCTGATAAGAAGATCGCCATCGTGTCTTGCATGGATACCCGGCTGACCGAGTTGCTACCCGCCTCCTTGGGCATCAAGAATGGAGACGTGAAAATTATAAAGAACGCAGGGGCGATCATATCCCACCCCTTCGGAAGCGTTATCCGGAGCTTGATGGTGGCGATTTACGAGCTTGGGGTTGTAGAGGTAATGATAATCGGGCATACCGATTGCGGAGCCAAGCACATGAATAGCTCCGAGATGATCGAAAAGATGAAAGAGCGGGGAATCCCGCAGGAACGAATAGATATGATCCGATATTGCGGTATAAACTTCGAGTCGTGGTTGCGGGGATTCGAGACCTCCGAGGCTTCCGTGCACGAGACCGTGGAGCAAATTCGGAATCATCCGCTGATTCCGTCGGATATAACGGTAAGAGGGTTTGTAATAGACTCTGTTACAGGTGAATTAACGCCGGTGGAGTAATCCCCGGCGTATTTAGACTTATTTGCACAAGTCATAAATAATCGAAAAAACGAAATATTTTATTATGTTCTACAACATTGTTTCGGATAAAATGGTTATCTTTGTAACGAATTAAGAAAGAAAGATCGTTTTAGGATTATTTATTAACTGGCTTTCCAAGCGTGGGAAGCGTAAAACAAAAAGATTATGATGATGAGAGAAAATGAGAAAAGCCTTCGTGCTTTAGCGATGTTGCGTTATCAAGCAGATCGTTACCAGTCAGCTGGCAATGGTGCCATGAGTCAGCGATTAAACGCTGAGATCCGTCGCCTTATGAGCGAAATGAGTGTAGATGCGGATAAGAACTAAAAGACCGCGTCTTTTTAAGTAAAGAATTAAAGTAAGAAATAAATTAGATGTCATCTCTTACCTCCGTTCAAAACGGAATGGTGAGAGATAGGAAATGAGGATTACCTTTGGCGATACGGCCGGGTGAGCCTTTTTTTTGTGCCCTTTCCTTTCCTCCTCCTTCGCGTATCAGGGAAATTACTTATATTTGTGGATGAAAAAGCTAAAACAATAATCATTTGAACACAAAAACGATGAAAAAAGCAGGATTACTCTTAATGTCGCTGGCATTAAGTACGGCTCTTTGGGCGGAAAGTCCGGAGAAGAAAGGTTTGGACGTGATAAATAGATCGACCGCCGAGGCGCATATCGGTTTCTTGGCCGATGATGATCTGGAGGGCCGTGAGGCCGGTTTCCGTGGAGGCCGTATAGCGGGCGATTATATCGTGGCGAACCTGAAATCATTGGGTATCGACCCTGTAGGAGACTCTTATTACCATCCGTTTGAGGCTTACCATATGGAACGCCAGAAGAGAGGGGCCCGCTGGCAGGTGCAGCCGGATTCCATAGCGGCTATCAAGCAAACCGGTGTTTTCCAGAAACTTTCCTTGAATAATATCTTGGGTAAGATAGAGGGCAAGAACCCGAGTGAGATCGTGATCGTCGGCGCTCACTATGACCATCTGGGTATCGACCCGATGCTGGATGGCGACCAGATCTATAACGGGGCGGACGATAACGCTTCCGGAGTCTCTGCCGTTTTGCAGATAGCGAGGGCTTTCCTTGCCACGGGCCAGCAACCGGAGCGAACCGTTATATTCGCTTTCTGGGACGGCGAGGAGAAAGGGCTTCTCGGATCGAAAGCCTTCGTTCAGTCTTTTCCAGAGATAAAGAACGTGAAAGGATATTTGAATTTCGATATGATCGGCCGTAACAATAACGAGGCGAAGCCTACCCATGTGGTTTATTTCTATACAGAGGCGCACCCTGCTTTCGGCGATTGGCTGAAGAACGATATCAAGAAATACAACTTGAATCTGGCACCGGATTATCGTCCGTGGGATAACCCGGTAGGAGGGAGTGATAACGGTTCCTTCGCAAAGATAGGTATCCCTATTATCTGGTATCATACCGACGGGCATCCGGATTACCATCAACCGAGCGACCATGCCGACCGGATTAATTGGGACAAGGTGGTGAATATCACGAAGGCCTCGTTCCTTAATATGTGGTATATGGCGAATGAGAAAGATTTTTAGAGATTATACGTCTTTTTCAATAGAAGATATCTAATAAAAGTAAGTTAACTTCATCGGCGAAGTAAGTTAACTTACTTTGGCATTTTAATTAACTTACTTTGCCGATGAAGCTGGCTTGCTTTTATATTCTGAAAAAACGCTTGAATTACTGTAATTTCATATCTTACCGCGGATACTTAGTTCTACATGAACTCAAGTCGATTTTAACTTAAAATCGTTTATATTTCTAATTTTATATTGTAAAACATAAAAATAAGGGAGGATTTATTTAATTATAATAACACAATGTAATGAATATTTCATATCTTTGCCTCCGATATAAAATGTGCTAGGTATTTTGGCGCCAACTAAATAAAACAACTTCTACTTAAGAAAAGTTCATGTAGGACTCCGATAGTTAGCCCATTTTTTATTTGAACTTAATTACGCTAGAACTCAGGAGTGAGTGTATGTATGTGAATAATTTTAAAAGACAAATGTTTCGCCAAGACATTGTCTAATTATTTATTAATAAAACCATCAGTTATGTTGAAAAACTTTAAACCTGTCAGCTTAATTCTATGTGCGGGTGCGTTATGCTTCTCGGGAAGCATGTATGCCAACATCGCACCTGTTGAGCAAGGTACCTCTATCTCCCAGCAAAACGGGAAAGTAACAGGTACAGTGGAAGATGATTTCGGCCCAGTGACCGGAGCGTCAGTTGTCGTGAAAGGAACGTCTAATGGAACGATTACCGATATGGACGGTAATTTCACCTTGGATGGCGTCAAGAATGGTGATGTAATCCAAATCTCATTCATTGGTTACTCCACCATGGAGCTTACGTATACCGGTAAGCCAGTAGGCGTTATCAAATTAGCGGAAGACACCCAGAAATTGGATGAGGTCGTGGTTACGGCCTTGGGTATCAAGCGTGAGAAGAAAGCGTTGGGATATGCTACGCAAGAATTGAAAGGAGACGAACTTGTAAATGCACGGGAAAGTAATATTGCGAATGCGTTATCTGGTAAAGTATCGGGTTTGCAGGTAGTTCGTTCTAGTAGTGGCCCTGGCGGTTCTTCAAAAATTGTATTGCGTGGTAATAATTCATTAACTGGATCTAATCAGCCGTTGATTGTTGTCGATGGTATTCCAATGGATAACTTTACTGGAGGAGTTGATGATGCTTGGGGTAATAGCGGCGTGGATATGGGTAATGGTTTGTCAGATATCAACCCGGAAGATATCGAATCCATGAACGTGTTGAAAGGAGCTTCAGCCGCCGCGTTATATGGTTCTCGTGCAGGTAATGGCGTAATTTTAATTACGACGAAATCGGGTAAAAAGCAAAGTGGATTAGGTATTACTGTAAATGCCGGAGTTACAGTGGAAAGCATGTTTTTGAAACCAGAATTACAGAATACGTATGGTCAGGGTACAAATGGCATATATAATGTGAAAGACCGTTCAAGCTGGGGGCCTGTTGCCGATGGTTCCGTAACAATTGATCGCTGGGATGGGCAGAAAGTCCAGATGTATACTTATGATAATATAGATGCTTATTTCCAGAAAGGAACTTCATTCAATGAAGGTGTATCTTTTCAGCAGAGCTATGATGGGACGGCGGTATTCGCCTCAATTAATCGCTCTGATGATAAGGGCATCGTTCCGGGTGCATCATTAAATAAAACGTCTCTTACTTTGCGTGGAACAAGCGAGTTCGGTCCGGATAAAAGATGGAAATTAGATGCAAAAGCCAACTATTTAAATAATAACGCAAAGAATCGTCCAATCCAAGGTATTAACCAATCGAATGCCTTTAGTACGATCTATAATTTACCACGATCGCTGGATATTAGGGATCTGGAGAACTGTTTGGACGAAAATGGAAATATGATTTGGTGGGATACCGAGAGTACTCCCCAAGAAAATCCGTATTGGATTAAAGATTATAGAACAAATCAAGACTCTCGTAATCGTTTGTTAGGTACAATTTCTCTTTCTTATAAGATAACGGACTGGTGGAACCTCGAGCTAAAAGGCGGTACGGACTATTATACGACTACGACTACAAATAAGGTATATTCTGGTGGTAATGTGAATCCGAAAGGGCGTTACTCTGAGAAGTCGGAGACTTTTTATGAGAACAACTATAGTTTCTTGACTACCTTTAAGAAAGATAACCTTTTTAGCAAGTTTGGTGGTTTTGTGACCGTGGGTGGAAACTTGATGATGCAACGCCGTAAGAAATTAGAGGCTGGTACGGGTGATTTATTGATCCCGAATCTATTTGCGATGTCTAATGCCGCTGACAAGAATAATATGACGCATACATCTGAAGATGTACAGCGCAAGATGAATTCTATTTACGGTTCTTTGCAAATGAACTGGGATGGCTGGCTGTTTATGGATATTACGGCTCGTAATGACTGGTCTTCCACTATGAGTAAAGAAAACCAATCTTATTTTTATCCTTCGGTTAGCTTATCTGGTGTTATTTCAGATATGGTGGAAAAGGTTGGCGGTACAATGCCGGAATGGATGAGTTTCGCTAAGGTTCGTGCTTCTTATGCGGAAGTAGGTAATGACCTTGATCCATATCAATTGTATACTGTATTCAAGGTTGATAAAGATCCAAATGGTAATCCAACTGCAGCTCTAGGAACTACTTTATATGATTCTTCTGTACGTTCAGAGTTGATTAAATCTTGGGAAGCCGGTATTGATTTGAAGTTTTTCAATAATCGATTAGGTATTGATGCGGCTTGGTACAAATCTAATGCTACCCGCCAATTGCTAGATTTGGCAATGGATCCATTTTCTGGTTATTCCAAACGTAAGATCAATGCAGGTAATATTCAAAATTCAGGTGTGGAATTAATGCTTTATGGTACTATTTTGCAGAATCCTAGAGGCTTAAATTGGGAAACAACATTGAATGCTTCCTTCAATAAAAATAAAATCATAGATTTGTATGAAGGAGTAAATGAATATGGCATCAAGACTTTTGATGATTTAAAGATTGTAGCCCGTACGGGTAGTTATTATGGCGATATTTATGGTAAAAAATTCCAACGTGTTGAAAGTGGGGAACATGCTGGTAAAATTATTGTAGATGCTCAAGGTTTACCATTAGTTACTTCAGATGATTATTATCTGGGGAATCAACAGCCTGATTGTATGTTGGGATGGACTAACTCGTTCTCTTATAAAAATATTTCTTTGAGCTTTTTGATTGATGCTCGTATTGGTGGAAATATTTACTCAGCGACCACTGCTAATTTGTACAAGGCAGGTAATGCCGCAGGTACCGTTATAAATGGAACCCGTGAGGAATTTGTAGTTCCGAATTCAGTGACTTCTGATGGAAATGGTGGTTATACGGCAAATTCTAATGCTGTTACTCCTGAATTGTACTGGGGACGTGCTGCCGGAGGTAATATCGGTGTGGGTGAGGCATTTTTATATGATGCTACTAATATTCGTCTACGTAATATTACCGTTGGTTATGATTTTGAGAAAAAATGGTTAGAGAAAACCCCATTACAGAAAGTACGTGTATCATTCGTGGCGAATAACGTTTGGATGATTGTAAATCATTTGGAAGGTATTGATCCGGAATCTATTTCGGCTACAAATTCCAATGCTACTGGTTTTGAGAATGGGGCAGCTCCGACTTCTCGCTCTTTCACATTTAATGTAACAGTTGGTTTCTAATAAGAAAGATGATTTTAAGTATGAAAACATTAAAAAGAACAATAATAGGGTTAGCTTCATTAGCCGTTTTATTTACTGCATGTAACGACTTTGAGGAAATAAATAAAGACCCGAATGCCGTAGATGAAAGTGCGATCAAAGTATCTTATCTACTGAATAAATCAATCATGGGGGCACAGCAGAACCCGCATATCGCAGAGCGTGTGTTCGTGTATCAATGGAAAAGTGCGGCTCGTTTTGAACGTCGTAGTGGTTTAGCTACAGGTGCGAATTATAATGATTATAATACGGACTACTTTGGCGTTGATTATGGAGTGGGATGGCTGAACAATGTTAATATGGCCGTGAAAATTGGTACGGAACATGCCGCCAATCCGGAGTATCCTTATGAGAACAATTTGCTACAGATGTCTCGTATTTGGCGGGCTTATGTCATCTCTGAATTGGCTGATAACTTTGGTCCTGTGCCTCCGGCAAACGCTTTTGATGGTATCGTAGAATATAAGAGTATAGAAGATATTTATGATTTTATTATTTCTGAATTGAAAGATGCCGCTGGCAAGATAGATGTAAATGCGGATATGAGCGCTATTACATCAGAGAAAACGGATGCTTTCTATGATGGTGATGCCTCTAAATGGATAAAGTATGCGAACTCATTACGCTTGCGCTACGCTATGCGTTTATCTGCTGTAGATCAAGCTAAAGCAAAGGCTGCTTTTGAGGATGCCGCTTCGACGAATAATTTTATTACTACGCAAGATGAAATTGCTCAGGTGCAAGAAAAAGGCGGTTGGACTGATCTTGATGGTGTGATGTCTCGTCCTTGGAATGCCCAACCCATTTCGGTCACCATTAATAATATGATGATTGGCCTAGGAGGAATCGATTTCCAAGTTCCTGCGGCGATAAAAGAGGATGTGGTATTGAAAGATGCTCGTAATTATCTAGGCCTTCGATTAGAAAAACACTTACCGGTTTCTACGAATGATCCGGCTGCAGGCTATTTCTTTGATGCTCTTCCTTCAAAGATTGATCCTCGTGCTACTAAGTTGTTTCATATTCCGGGATATGATGATGGTACTGTTTATTTCTCTAATATCGGTTTGGCTGATAAAGCTCGTTTAGCAGATCCCGCTACTGGAAATGTAGAGGACAACGGCAAGACATATTTGGAATTGAACGTGAAATATACTTGGAATACTTGGGTTGCTGGAAAATGGGATAAATACTCAGCGTTAACAAGTGAGTTGACAGGAGCAAGCAAGACTTTTCCCTCTTTATCCAAGATATATCGGGAAAGTACGAATAAGCGTGTATGGTTTGGTCCGTGGGAAACTGAGTTTTTATTGGCTGAAGCAGCGTTGTATGGTTGGAACGTGTCTGGTAGTGCGAAATCTCATTATGAGGCTGGTATAGCAGCTAGCTTTGAATATCACGGTGTATCTGAGTTCTTAAATGATTATTTGAGTTCTACGGAATATAACCGTGTAGGTACTTCTGTCGCTTTTGATCATACGGCGGAAGCAAAGTCTTATACGGCTGAATATGTAGATGGTTATACTGGTGAGAAAAAGACTACTACTTATACTTATCCGAAAAATTCTATTTATAAGAATGGTACGGTCAATAATGATAAGCTGACAAAGATAATCTCGCAAAAATACTTGGCACAGGTTCCTTGGTTACCTTTAGAGGCATGGTCTGATCATCGTCGTTTAGGTTTGCCTTTCTTTGAGAATCAAGCTGTTGAGATAGATTATAACGTTTCTAGTAACGAGTTGCCTCTTACTCGTGCTAACTGTAAGGAATGTAAGTGGGAATTCTATCAAGAACGTCTGCGCTATCCAGCGAATATGGAAATCAATAGTAAGGATAGTTATATGAAAGCTGTTGAGCTATTGGGTGGAGCTGATTTAATTTCTACTCCGCTATGGTGGGCTAAACATTGATTTATATGAAAGAGGGTGTGTCAAAAGCCCCTGTTTTTGTGTATTTGTGCCGACCGCTATTATAAGCATCTAACAATGCCCATCGTAAGCCCCTGCCGACTGCGGTCGAAAGGTGCTTATGATGGGCATTCTAATAAACGTAGTATATCTTACTTGACCAACGCAGTATATATTATTGGGGCAACGCAGTATATATATTGTCCATTCCTAAAATCACTTGTCACTAAACTCACGACCTTCCTGGTTTACTGAGATACCGGAGTGATACTCATCTCTCTCCGGTTACTCTTGTATATGTTAAACTCAAAACATATCTGCCCTTTTTATGTTTATACAGGATAAATGACATTCGTTGACGCAAAAACTAAAACATTGTCTATCAAAATAAACAAAAAACAGTAGTTATGTTGAAAAGATTCAGACCAGTCAGCTTAATCCTGTTGGTAGGGGCGCTTGGGTTCTCGGGAAACTTATACGCCACGCCTATGCCCGGGATTCCGAAGGTTGACATTTCCCAGCAAAACGCAAAGGTGTCGGGAATAGTTGAGGATGCCTTAGGACCCGTTACCGGGGCGTCCGTAATCGTGAAAGGAACTACCAATGGTACTATGACCGACTTGGACGGGCATTTTACCTTGGATAACGTGAAGAAAGGGGATATCATACAGATATCGTTTATCGGTTATACCTCGCAAGACATCCCATATACCGGCCAGTCCGAGATTACGGTTAAACTCGTGGAAGATACCCAGAAACTCGATGAGGTGGTGGTGACTGCCTTGGGTATGAAACGAGATAAGAAAGCCTTGGGCTATGCCATGCAGGAGTTGAAAGGGGACGACCTCTTGGCCTCCCGTGAGCCGAATTTGGCGAACTCCCTTTCCGGTAAGGTTTCCGGTTTGCAGATCGTCCGTTCAAGCAATGGCGTAGGAGGGTCCTCTAAGATCGTACTTCGTGGTAATAACTCATTGACGGGTAGCAACCAGCCCTTGATCGTCGTAGACGGTACCCCGATGGATAACTTCACCGGTGGCGTGGATGATGTATGGGGTAACTCCGGAGCGGACATGGGTAACGGCCTTTCGGATATCAACCCGGAAGATATCGAGTCCATGACGGTATTGAAGGGTGCTTCCGCCGCCGCCCTTTATGGCTCACGTGCCGGTAACGGTGTGATCTTGATCACTACCAAGTCCGGACGTAAGAACGAGGGACTCGGTATTACGATCAACGCCGGTATCACCGCCGAGACGATTTTCCTGAAACCTGATTTACAGAACGACTTCGGACAAGGCTCCGTGGGCGTTTACGATAACCAATCCCGCCTTAGCTGGGGACCGAAAGCCACGGGACAAATGGTAACCGATTGGAGAGGCAATCAAATCCCCCTGCATACTTATGATAATATCGACGCTTTTTTCCGCACCGGAACCTCCTTTAACGAGGGTGTCAGCTTCCAGCAGAACATAAAGGGGACGGCGGTATTCGCCTCCGTAAACCGTTCCGACGATGCTAGCATCACCCCACGCTCAAAACTAAACAAGACGAATATTACCTTGCGTGCCACCACTTTCTTGGATGAGGCGGAAAAGTGGAAAGTAGATGCCAAGGTGAATTATATCAATCAAAACGCACATAACCGCCCGATTCAGGGCGTGAATCCCTCGAACGCTTTCAATACGATCTATAACCTGCCTCGTTCCTTGAATATCCGTGAGTTTGAGGATGACGTGGATGAGCAAGGCAATATGATTTGGTATGACGCCTCCAAGAATCCGCAGGAGAACCCTTATTGGGTGACCCGTTATCGCCAGAACGAGGATACCCGTAACCGTTTGTTAGGAAATATCTCCTTGAAATATGCCCCGACCGATTGGTTCGATATTGAGTTGAGAGGTGGTACGGATTATTATACCACGACGAAGAGCGAGAAAGTATATGCCGGTGGTAATACCAGTCCGAGAGGTCTGTATACCGAGGGATCGGAGACCTTCTATGAGAATAACTTCAGTTTCTTGGCTACGGCCCGGAAGGATAACTTGATCGATCGGCTGGGAGGCTTCGTTACTTTCGGTGGTAACTTGATGCTCCAGCAGCGTAATAAGATGAACGCTTCTGCCGGAGAGTTGTTGGTGCCGAACTTGTTCTCGCTGAATAATGGCGTGAATAAGCCAACAGTCACTTCCGAGTTGATCCGCCGTCGTATGAATTCCTTGTACGGGTCGTTGCAGTTGAACTGGGATGGTTATCTGTTCTTGGATGTTACGGCACGTAACGATTGGTCGTCTACGATGTCGAAAGCCAACCGCTCTTATTTCTATCCGTCTGTCAGCTTCTCCGCGGTGATCTCTGATATGTTGCCGAAGATTGGCGGAAGCATGCCGGATTGGTTCTCTTTCGCTAAGGTACGTGCCTCCTTCGCTGAGGTAGGTAACGACTTGGACCCGTATCAATTATATAACTTCTACTCTGTAGGCAAGGACCCCAACGGGAATACGACGGCGAAACCGGGTAAGGTACTTTACGACTCGGACGTACGTAGTGAGTTGATTAAATCATGGGAGGTCGGTTTCGATATCCGTTTCTTCAATAACCGATTGGGCTTGGATGCCGCTTGGTATAAGTCCAACGCTACCCGCCAGTTACTGGATTTACCGATGGACCCGTTCTCCGGCTATGCTTCCCGTAAGATTAATGCGGGTAACATTCAGAACGAGGGTTTGGAGATCTCCTTGAACGGTACGATTCTAGACAATCCCGCCGGATTGAGCTGGAGCTCTACGGCGCAGTTCTCCTTGAACCGGAATAAGATCAAAGAATTATACGAGGGCGTGAATCTATATGATATAAAGACGTTCGACGCTATCCAGATCGTAGCTCCGGTAGGTGGTTATTATGGTGAGATCTACGGGCAGACCTTTATGCGTGTGACCGATGAGAATAGTCCTCACTATGGAAAGATCGTCGTAGGTGATGACGGTTTGCCTTTGATCTCTACCGAGAAGTCGAAAGTAGGAAACCAGAGTCCGGATTGGATGATGGGTTGGACCAATAATTTCTCTTATAAAGGTTTTAACCTGAGCTTCTTAATAGACTTCCGTATCGGTGGTAGCATCTATTCGGCGACAGCCTCCAACCTGTATACCCGGGGTAACGCCGCCGGAACAGTGGTGAATGGTGATCGTGCCGAATTCGTGGTACCGAATACCGTGGTTCAACAGGGCAGTGGTTATGCGGAGAATACGGTCGCCGTCACTCCCCAGAACTATTGGGAACGTATTGGGTCTACCGGAAATTATGGTTTACCAGAGGTTTATACCTATAGCGCCACCAATGTCCGTTTGCGTAATATCACCTTTGGCTACGAGTTCAATCGACAGATGTTGAAGAAAACGCCTTTCCAGCGTGTACGTCTATCCGCTACTTGTAACAATGTTTGGATGATCCATTATAACTTGCCGGGTATCGACCCCGAGTCCGTTGCCGCCACGAATACCAACGCTACCGGATTCGAGAATGGAGCCGCGCCGACCAGCCGTTCCTATACGTTTAATGTAACCGTGGGATTCTAATGGAATACATGATAATTTGAATTACGATAAAAATGATGAAGATGAAAACAAGAAATATACTTTTTACCGGACTGGTATCGGTGGCCGCTCTTCTTTCTTCCTGTAATGACTTTCAGGAGATCAATGAGGACCCGAATCTTGTGGGAGAGGATAAGGTGAAGCCCCAATGGTTCCTGAATGCCTCTATCATGGGAGACCAGATGAACCCAGAGATAGCCGAGCGTATCTTTATCTTGTACTGGGACCGTGCTTCCCGTTTCAATAGGGGAAGTGGTTTTACGATCGGTACGGATAACAATGATTATAGTACGATCTACTTGAGTAATGATTACGCCGTAGGTTGGCTGAATCAAGTGACCAAAGCGATCCAGCTGGGAGAGCGGATGGTTGCCAATGGGGAGGCGGATACCTATCCCTATTATAAGAACGTAATCCAGATGTCCCGTATCTGGCGTGCTTACTTGAACTCGGAAGTCGCTGACGGTTTCGGGCCGATCCCAGCGTTAGCCGCTTTCTCCGGTGTACCGGCTGAGTACGATAGTGTAGAGGCTATCTATCAATTTATATTGAAAGAGTTACGGGAAGCTGAGTCTGCGTTGGACCCCTCCTTGGATATGTCCGCTATGGCTAACGAGGATGCTTTCTATGCGGGAAATGTTGCGAAATGGAAGAAGTACGCCAACTCCTTGCGTATGCGTTTGGCGATGCGTATCTCGGCTGTCGATCCTGTCTTAGCGAAAGCGGAATTTGAGGATGCCGCCTCTAAGACATTTATTTCCGAGCCAACCGATATCGCTTCCGTGCAGGAGAAAGAGGGTTGGGATGAGCTGACGAGCGTGATGTCTCGTCCTTGGAACGGGCAGGCGATGTCCGTGACGTTTAAGAACTTGGTAGTTGGTTTGGGTGGACAGGAATTTCCGTTGCCGGACTCCTTGAAAAGTCATTTGAAGAATCCGTACGAGTATCAAGGTTTGTATTTGAACCAGCACTTCCCGCTGACAACGAATGATCCGTGCGCCGGTTTTTATTTCGACGGTATACCTCAATACGTAGATCCCCGTGCCCCGAAGTTGTTTAGTGTAGTAGGCTGGGATGATGGCGTGGTTTATTCCGATTATATCGGTGCGGCCAGCGAGGTGAAGCCGGTTCACTTGAAGAATCCGGCGGATAATACCCAGAATATGTTGACGATCGATCCGAAATATACGTGGGGCACTTGGGTCGCCGGAGAATGGGACGTGAAAGCCGGTCTGGTAAGTGAGCTGACAGGTAAGAATTATAATTATCCCTCTATGTCGAAACAATATCGAATGAGCACCAATAAGCGTGTCTTCTTCGGCCCGTGGGAAAGTTACTTCTTATTGGCGGAGGCTGCGGTGAAAGGCTGGAAAGTTCCGGGAACGGCTAAATCCAATTATGAGTCTGGTGTTACGGCTAGTTTTGAGTATCATGGCTTATTGAGTCAAGTCGGCGATTACCTATCGTCTCAGAAATACAACCGTGTAGGTACTTCCGTCGCTTTCGACCATACGACAGAGGCGAAATCGTATACGATCCGTTATACTGACCCCTATACGAAGGAGGTAAAAAGCCGTACGTATGAATATCCCCATAACTCGATCTACCGGAATGGCGCTTATAATAATGACGCTCTGACGAAGATTATCACCCAGAAATATATAGCGCAAGTTCCTTGGTTGCCGGAAGAGGCTTGGAGCGATCATCGTCGTTTAGGTCTTCCTTTCTTCGAGAACCAAGCGGTAGAGAAGGATTACAACCCATTGAATCAAGTTCCTTTGACGGTCGCTACCTCTAAGGAATGCCGTTGGGATTTCTACCCGAAACGTTATCGTTATCCGGCGAATATCCAAACGAATAATCAAGCGGGTTATGCGCAAGCTCTCCAGCTTTTGGGCGGCCCGGACTTGACGACTACTCCACTTTGGTGGAACGCTAAATAGCGAACCTGCTTGGTCTGTTTTATATATACTTTTTCGGTGTCACGCATTTACTTGTGTGGCACCGTTTTTTATGGATATATTTCACTATCTTTGGTACGAATATAATGTGAACCTATATCCCCATGAAAAGACGTAACTTCTTTCGATCTATCGCTTTAGGCGGTGTAGGGGCGGCGCTTACTCCCGTGGCGAAAGCGGCCTCTTCTTTGGCTTCGGAGAAAATGAAGCCCCAAACCAATGTGAAACAGGCATTGGCTATTCCTCGTAACGAATATTCCATGCCGGGTAAATATCCCGGAAAAGTAGTCAAGATGAATTCCGCCCATTGTGTCGTGGATGGTAAACCATCTGAGGCCGTAGCCTACGAGATGCTTAAATCCGGAATGTTATATCTGACCGGCGAGAGTGATCTGAAAGCGGCTTGGCTGCGCTTCGTCGGGTCGGAAGATGTCATTGGCTTGAAAGTAAATCCGATAGCGGGAAAGCTCTTGTCTACTTCACATGCGGTCACCCAATCCGTTATCAAGCAATTGGAGGAAGCAGGCATTCCCCGGAAGAATCTTATTATTTGGGACCGTCGTGAGGTCGATTTAAAAGAGTCCGGCTTTACGGAGGAGAATTATCCCGGTATCCGTATACTTGGAACGGAATATCAAGACGAGAACGGTAGTTATATCGATGCCGATGGAAAGTATTACGGAGAGAACCGTATCGACCGCAGCCAATATTTCCGGGCGGCTATAGTGGAGGAATACGATGCCTACACGATGCCCTATATGATTAACTCGGGAGAGGAGTCTTATTTCTCTAAGATCTGTACGGAAATGGTGACTAAGATCATCAATATCCCTGTATTGAAAAACGCCGGAGTCTCGATCACTTCCTGCATGAAGAACCTAGCGTTCGGATCTATCTCGAATACGAGCAGGCTTCATAAAGAATTATGGCATGAGACCTGCGCTTATGCTTGTGCTTTCCCGCCTCTTCGTGATAAGGTGGTATTGAACATCGTGGATGCGCTGAAAGGCTGTTTTGAGGGTGGCCCGGAGGCCAATCCCCAGTTCATTTGCCAATACAATGCGTTGCTGCTCGGCTCGGATGCGGTAGCCGTGGATAGTGTCGGTTTCGATATGGTACTCGCTAAGCGGATCGAGGAGGGGATACAAAAACAGGAAAAGCCCGGTAGCCGGCGTTTCTTGGAATTGGCGGAAGAGATAAAGCTCGGGATTGCCGACCGAAGTAAAGTGGATTTAAAGGAGATTGATTTATGAGAGGTTTGATACGTTGTTGTCTCTTTCTTTGCTTTCCGGTTCTGTTATGGGCACAGGATGGGGTACAGGTAAAGCGGGAGCGTGTATTTACCGGTTCCGGGCTTTATGGTTTCATGAATGGAGGGGCCGAGCAGTTTTTGGAGTATGGCGTTTCCCGGTTAACGGCAAGAGATGTCGTTTACAAAGGAGAGGATTATACCCTAGAGATTTACGAGATGCCTAGCCCCGAGGATGCGTTTGGTATTTACTCTTTGCATATATTTAAATGCGAACGGACTGATGCCTTGGGATGTATTGATTGTTTATCTCCCTATCAGTTACAAGCCGTGGTAGGGAATAAGTATGTATCGGTGGTTTTCTCTTCCGGTTCCTCGGCCGCTAAGGATGCGGTAGACGAATTGATCCGTCTTTATTTACCGATGGATGGTAAGGAGGCTCCTCAAATTCCGGAGATACTTGGGATTCGTTCCCCTTATTCGGGTGCGGTGAAATATTTGCGAGGTCCAATCTCTGTCTCAAGCGCCAGTACGTCTTTGGCTGAATTGCTGGAAGATTGCCCGTTCACGGGAGTCTGGTTCGTCGGAGATAGGAAGGCCGATGATTATCAAGCCTTGATTTACGTGAAAGATCAAGAAGCCTTGAAACGTTTAAGTGAGAAAATACCAGTCTCTTCTTGCATCCGTCAGGGAGATGACTTTATTTATATAAAAGGAACGGAGGAGGAAGCAGCGGACGAGGATCACGGAGACTTCGGGTTTTAACCCGAGTCTCTTATTCAATCGTGCTTAGCCATTTCTCCAGTTCGTCAGTCCATTGACGTTTGTATACGAAGTTGTCCCGGAACCCAAAACTATGGCCGCCCTTTGGGTAAATATGCAAGGAGGCGGACACCTTGTTCTTTAGTAAAGCAAGATAATAAAGCACGCTATTCTCCGGGCTAATCGCCTCGTCATCCGAAGCCAACGCTATAAAAGCGGGAGGTGTCAGTGAGTTTACGTGTAATTCCAGAGAGAAAGCTTCCTCTTCCTCATGCGTGGGATTCGCTCCTAATAGCCGTTCCCTCGATTTAAGGTGCGTTAAATGAGGTAGCATACTGATAACCGGATAAAGGAGTATTTGGAAATCCGGACGTGCGTCGTCTACCCCGAATATTGCGGTATGCCCGGCGATATAACCGCCAATGGAGGCACCCATGACACCGACCTTCGTAATCTTCCACTCTTCCGAGTAATTACGGAGGATGCGGAGACCTTGGCGAACATCGTCCAGAGGGACTTCCCTATGTCCGTTCGGCATCCGGTATTTCAATACGGCATAAGTAATACCTTGCGCGTTAAACCATGCGGCCATATCACGCCCCTCATGTCCGATCGAAATCTTGGAAAGTCCGCCACCCGGACACATCAAGATCGCCTTGCCATTCGGCTTCGTCGCCGGATAAACCAATAAGGAAGGATTCGATATATTGGATATGGCATTCGGGGCATCTTCCAATTCTACGCCGGCCAATCCATTACTAGTGGGCGCTCCATCCGGCCAAAGTAGGATAATCCTATTTTTCTGTTGTACTGTTTCCATTTTCTATATTCTGAATTGTGTTTATAGTATAAAACAACGTTGGCCTTTGATTAGTTTAGCATTCAAGATCTTTTCGAATCATCATCGTATATAAAAAAGTCCGGAAAAGACGAGGGAAATCACCCTCCATCCTTTTCGGACTTTTATCCTATTACATTGAAAGGTAAATTATTGCATACCTTCCGTAGTCATTTCCTTATTAATCTTTTTAACCAATCCCTGAAGAACGGCACCCGGGCCTAACTCGATGAAATGAGTGGCACCGTCGGCAATCATGTTTTGTACGCTTTGGGTCCAACGTACCGGGGCGGTTAACTGTGCGATCAAGTTAGCCTTAATTGTTTCCGGGCAAGTCTCGGCTTTCGTGCTTACGTTCTGGTAAACCGGGCAAGAAGGTTTATTGATCGTCGTAGCCTCGATAGCGGCAGCCAACTCCGTACGAGCCGGTTCCATCAATGGAGAATGGAACGCTCCACCTACTTTCAACTTCAAGGCACGCTTAGCGCCTGCGGCCAATAACTTCTCGCAAGCCTGATCGATACCGGGGATAGAACCGGAGATTACCAATTGGCCCGGGCAATTATAGTTAGCGCAAACCACTACCTCGTCCTTGATGCTTGCGCAAATTTCCTCAACCGTCGCGTCCGGCAAGGCTAATACGGCGGCCATTGTAGAGGGAGTTGCCTCGCAAGCCTTTTGCATAGCCATGGCACGTTTGGAAACTAATACCAAGCCGTCCTCGAAAGACAATGCTCCGGCAGCTACCAAGGCAGAGAATTCTCCTAATGAGTGACCTGCGGTCATATCCGGTTGGAATTGATCACCTAATGTTTTCGCGAGAATAACAGAGTGTAAGAAGATCGCTGGTTGAGTAACCTTGGTTTGTCTCAGATCCTCGTCTGTTCCGGCAAACATTAAATCCGTGATACGGAAACCAAGGATCTCGTTAGCCTTCTCAAACATCTCTTTAGCAAGAGGATTATTATCGTAGAGGTCTTTGCCCATACCTACGAACTGTGCCCCCTGACCGGGAAATACGTACGCTTTCATCTTTCTAATTTTTTTCTAATTTCAGTTTTTTAAGACGGTGCAAAGGTAATAAATTTGGAATAATGAGGCTACTATTCATTACAAATTGTATCTTTGCCCCCATAGAAACAAGAATATTAATGACTAATATTATAATATCATGAATGAATTACTATTTTTAGGAAACTTAGGTACTGGCGAGATCGTGATCATCGCCATTGTTGTGTTGTTACTTTTCGGTGGAAAGAAAATTCCTGAGCTGATGAAAGGTATCGGTAAGGGTGTGAAGAATTTCAAGGACGGTGTAAAAGGTTTGGAAGACGATATCAAATTAGACGATACGGAAAAGAAGTAAAGGAAGATGCAACAAGAAGAAATGTCATTCTGGGATCACCTAGAAGAACTTCGTTGGACTTTATTTCGTTCTGTTTTAGCGCTCTTTGTTTTTGCTATAGCCGGGTTCTCGGTAATGCCGTGGCTGTTCGATAATGTCGTGATGGCCCCGTGTAGCTCCGATTTCATCGTCTATCGGGAAATGTGTAAGATTAGTTCTCATTTTTCTTTTCTCCCGGACTTTTGTAATGATACGTTCCATGTGAACATTGTCAATATCAAACTGGCTTCCCAGTTCTTCACGCATATGACAAGTTCTTTCTGGCTGGCGTTATTATTGACTTTCCCCTATTTGATGTGGGAGATCTGGAAGTTCGTAAGTCCGGCTCTCTACGAGAATGAGAAGAAAAATGTACGTTGGGTATTCTTGTTCGGAACGATAATGTTCTTTATTGGATGCTCAGTGGGTTATTTCTTGGTGTTCCCGATGACACTACGTTTCTTGGCGACTTACGAGTTGAGTGCCGCCATTACGGAACAGGTATCCCTTGATTCTTACATGGATAACTTCTTGATGTTGATATTCGTGATGGGAATCGTATTTGAGATGCCATTGGTATCTTGGCTATTATCTCAGATAGGGTTGCTAAACCGCTCGTTCTTTCATAAATACAGACGGCATGCTGTTGTCGGCTTGTTAGTTGGTGCGGCGTTCATCACTCCAAGTAGTGATCCGTTTACGTTAAGTATCGTATTCTTACCGCTCTACGGTTTGTATGAGTTGAGTGCGTTCTTCGTGAAAAAAGCCCCAAAGGAAGAAGACGAGGAGAATGAGGAAGATAATAATGAGGAATAAATCCCGAAAGTTATAATAATGTAATATAAAAGAGGCGTGATCCATAACGGATTACGCCTCTTTTTGTGTAGGCCTTGTTTATCTGTTTTTCTCTAGGCTCAATATGAACCGTATCAATTCCGGATCATAATGTGAGAAAAACAGGCTTTGGGCTTTGTCTAACTTCGCGATTTCATTCATGTCCTGTTCCGAAAGTTCAAAACTGAATACGTCGAAGTTCTCTGCCATCCGTTCTTTATGCGTGGATTTGGGGATAACGACTATGTTGCGTTGGATGAGGAAGCGCAAGGCGACTTGCGCCACGGATTTATTATATTTCTGTCCGATTCCCGTCAATATCCCGTTCGTGAAAAAGTTATTGCGCCCTTCTGCGAAAGAGGCCCATGACATGATTTGTGTACCATATTCCCGCATGATTTCCTCTGCTTTCACTTGCTGATTGAAGACGTGTGTTTCCACTTGATTCACTGCGGGTTTTATTTTTACATGTTCCGCTAGGTCGATAAAACGGTCCGGGTAAAAGTTACTTACGCCGATGGCCCGGGCTTTTCCTGCACGGTAAGCCTCTTCCATGGTACGATATGTTCCATAATAGTCGCCAAAAGGCTGGTGAATGAGCAGAAGATCAACATATTCGGTCTGTAATTTGCGCAGAGACTCATCGATGGAGGCTTTCGCCTTCTCCTCTCCGGCGTTGGTCACCCATATTTTTGTGGTGATGAACAATTCATCGCGAGGTACGCCACATTTACTTATGGCTTTGCCTACACCTTCCTCGTTATAGTACGCTTGTGCCGTGTCGATGGAGCGATAGCCTACGCTGATAGCATCCAATACGCAACGTTCACATTCCTCGGGGGCTATTTGATATACACCATAACCCAAGATCGGCATTTCTACGCCGTTGTTCAATTTTACTGTTTTGTTCATCGTAATGTTATTTTAAATTGTGGTCGCAAAGTTATGTCTGATAAGCGGATATGACGATAAATAAAAGTCGGTGCTATTTTCATTTTTTTCGGTTGTTGAGTCTCGATTTTATTTTTATATCGTGTTTTTCTGTATCTTTACTCTGTAAACAAGAGAGCTGATTATGAATACGGATATCCTATTTGCTGACAACCTCGATGATATGATTTCCGGGAGTTTTGACCGGTATTGTACACATGCGCTTTGTCGTGAGGGTGAAGCTTCATTCCTGATGACGGGCGAATGGTTTCGGATGAGGAAAGGGGATTGCGTTATATTTACTCATAATGAACTTATATCTAAGATAGAGATAAGCGACGATTTTCAGGTAACGGTACTTTATATCTCGAACAGTTTTTCATTCAAGAATATCCCTCGAAATGATTATGACGTGATAGGAAAGTTGACACTACTCCGTAACCCGATCATGTCGCTTACAGAGCGAGAACAGCGGATATTTATGGAAGATATTGAACTTATCCGCAGGCGGTTGACGGACCATACGCATCGTTTTCATGACGAACTAATCGGTTGTTTGGCTAAAACTTTCGTGCTCGACCTTTACGATTTCCATGCACGAATTTATGAATCTCCCTCTGTATCGGAACAAAATGCCGTGTTGATGGAGCGATTTATAAATCTGCTAAAAGCGGGGGATTATCGAAACCACAGGGAAGTATCCTATTACGCTTCACGGCTCTGCATTACGCCTAAATACCTTACGGAAGTTTGTAAGAAAGCAAGCGGATTTACAGCAAATTACTGGATAGACCGTTTCACCATCTCCCGGATTACCCACTTGCTTTCAGACAAGAACCTGACATTGAAAGAAATCTCAGACAATATGAATTTCTCTTCTTTGTCTTTTTTCAGCCGTTACGTGCAACGATTGCTGAAAGTCTCACCATCAGAATACCGGAACGGCAATCTGATTGCTTAAGCTTTTAACAGTGGTAATTGACTCAACATATTCCTAAGCTTAATCGCTATCCGTGGCATAGGTTCGGCGACGGTAAGCCCTACTAGATCGTATTCGGACGCAATGTCATTGATGACACGTACTACCTCGTTTATTTTCATCCCGTTCGGTTCTACGCCGACCCCGGCTATCATATCCGCCGGATCAATGACATCCATATCGAAATGGATGACAACCTTGGAAGCACCTGTCCCTTTCAGCCATTCGAGGATAAGCGAGCTATCAGCCGCCACTTCTTCCGGAGATAAACCTTTTATACCTAATTCTTTCTGCCGTTCCTTCATACCCTCGTCCTATGAGCGCAGACCTACGATCAACGCATTTGAGGGCTTGAATGTTCCGGGTAATAGATGGATGATCTCCTCATCACCCATTCCTAGACAAGCTGTAAGAGCCATAGCGTGGTATTGATGTTTTATCTTCCATGTTATCGTAGTTTTTGTACAAAGTTAAAGGATTCCACCGAATTCTCGTCTTGATGAAAAAAGATTTTCTCCTTGATGAAAAAAGATTCTCATCATAATGAAAAAAGATTTTCACCCCGATGAAAATAGAAAGTTTTCCCCGTAAACTGTTTCTCTTTCGAAATAATTTATGTATGTTTGCTCAAACTCAAAACGAATTGCATAACATGAAGCACATGTCTATATTGGCGGTCTCTTTGCTGGCACTCGTGGCCTGCACGCCTGAAAAGAAACAGGAGGCGGATTACTCGCAGTATGTGAACCCCATGATCGGTACGGATTTTACCGGCAATACCTACCCGGGAGCCCAACTTCCTTTTGGTATGGTACAATTGAGCCCGGATAACGGTTTGCCGGGTTGGGATCGCATCTCGGGGTATTTCTATCCGGATACGACGATCGCCGGCTTTAGCCATACGCACCTTTCCGGTACGGGGGCAGGCGATTTATACGATATCTCTTTTATGCCCGTGACCCGTCCTTATAAAGAGGCCCCTGCGCCGTTAGGCATTTACTCCACGTTCTCGCATAATGACGAGGCGGCTTCCGCAGGATATTACCGGGTATTGCTGAAGGATTATAACATTAACGTGGAGCTTACGGCTACCGAGCGTTGCGGTATCCAGCGGTATACCTTCCCGGAGGCCGAGGCTTCGGTATTCTTGAACTTGAAGAAGGCGATGAATTGGGACTTTACCTTGGATTCCAAGATCGAGGTGGTAGACTCTACGACGATTCGTGGATACCGCCTATCCCAAGGCTGGTCTCCCTTGCAGCATGTTTATTTCGAGACCCGTTTCTCTAAGCCTTTCGTGGCTTGTCATATGGATACGACTTCTATCGTGACCAAGGAAAAAGGTTGGATCGGTACGGCCTATGTGGCCCGTTTCGATTTCAATACGAAGAAGGATGAGGAAATCCTTGTCACGACCGGAATCTCTGGTGTCAGCATGGAGGGAGCGGGAAAGAATTTGCGTGCGGAAGCCCCGAAGGATGATTTCGATTACTATCAAGCGCTGGCTAGCGCGAATTGGAACCGACAGCTTTCCAAGATTGAGGTGAAGAGCCGGAATACGGACGATATGGTGAAATTCTATACGGCCTTGTATCATTCCATGATCGCCCCGACGATCTATAGCGACGTGGATGGTTCTTATTACGGCCCGGATCAGCAAATCCATAAAGCGGACGGATGGACGAATTACTCTACTTTCTCTTTATGGGATACCTACCGTGCCTCCCATCCGTTGTTTACCTATACGGAGCCGGAACGGGCGAATGATATGATCAAGGGTTTCTTGAAGTTCTATGAGCAGAACGGGGCTTTGCCTTTATGGAACCTTTATGGCTGGGAAACGAATATGATGATCGGTTATCATGCGGTGCCCGTTATCGTAGACGCTTATCTGAAAGGTATCGGTGATTTCAATGCCGAGAAAGCGCTGGAGGCTTGTATAGCGACAGCCAACCGGGATGACTATCGGGGTATCGGCGATTATAAGAAGTTGGGCTACGTACCGGCTTATAGCGATCCGAAAAAATGGGAGAACTGGTCTTTATCGAAGACCTTGGAGTATGCCTACGATGATTATTGCATCGCTAAGATGGCCGAGAAGATGGGTAAGAAAGAGATCGCCGACGAATTCTTTAAACGTTCACAGAATTATCATAATGTGTACAATCCGGCAACTTCCTTTATGCAGCCTCGTGATGAGAAAGGAAACTTTGCCGCTAATTTCAGCCCCGATGATTATACGGAAGATATTTGCGAGAGCAATGGTTGGCAATATTTCTGGTCCGTGCCGCAAGATCTGGACGGTTTGATCGGATTGGTAGGAAGTAAGGAACGTTTCGCCGAGAAATTGGATAGTATGTTTACCTATGTCCCCAAATCGGATGAGGAATTGCCTATCTTTAGTACAGGCATGATTGGTCAATATGCGCATGGAAATGAGCCGAGCCATCATGTGATCTACTTATATAATAAGGTCGGCCAGCCTTGGAAGACCCAGAAATACGTGGCTCAGGTATTACATGATTTGTATCTGAATGCCCCGGACGGTATTTGCGGTAATGAGGACTGTGGGCAGATGTCCGCTTGGTTTGTGTTTAGTGCCATGGGATTCTACCCGGTTGATCCGATCAGTGGCCAATATGAGATCGGCTCCCCGTTGTTCCCGGAAGTGAAGATGCATGTAGGTAATGGCAAGACCTTTACGGTTTTGGCTCCAGAGGTCTCTGCGGAGAATATTTATATCCAATCCGTGAAGCTGAACGGACAACCTTATGATAAGAGTTATATCACCCACGAGCAAATCATGAGCGGGGCGACATTGGAGTTCGTCATGGGCAGCCAGCCGGGACCGGTATGGTATACGAACGAATGAAATAGCTCTCTATGATATAATGAAGAGAAGTGCCGTGGTCATATCGCCACGGCACTTTTTTTAATCCGGCTCATGGGAATCTTTCCCATAAGCCTTGATAATATCCTTTACGATGTACCAGAGTACGAACACTACCATTATGCTTCCGATCAATATCTTTCCCACTCTTATGATAGAATCGATGTATTCTTCCATAATGTTATTATTTAAGAGATTACCGTTCGAAGTAAATGTACGGATAAAAATCGGGAAATAAGTCTATGTCTCTAAGATAATTCAGATATTTGTTCTATTTTTGAACATTGTATAAATGACTAAATATAATAGCATGTTAAAACAAATGATAGCCTTGACGGCTTTGATGGTGTCATCCATTGCTTTTGCGCAAGACCGGGAGTATGTAATCGTGGTACATGGTGGTGCGGGGGCGATGGCCGGATTGGAGGAAGATCCGGTTAAGTCGGCTCAATATTACGCCGCATTGGACTCCGCTTTAATGATTGGAGATAAAGTTTTGTCGGCGGGAGGCGAGGGACCGGAGGCGGTTATGGCCGTCATTAATTACTTCGAGGGAAATCCGTTGTTTAACGCCGGAATCGGTGCTACCTGTACGGCGGAGGGAACTTTTGAGTTGGACGCTTCCATCATGGAAGGCAAGGATTTAAGCGCAGGCGCTGTAGCTGGCCTAAAACACGTGAAGCATCCGATCAATGCAGCCTATGCCGTAAAGACAAAATCTCTGCATGTCATGCTGAGCGGAGCCGGTGCCGAGGAGTTCGCCAAGGAACAAGGCTTGGAAATGGTAGAAGACAATATGTATTTCGCTACGCCCAAGACGATGGAGTGGATCGAGAAGTTAAAGCAAGAAAGTAAGAAGAACGGTACGGTAGGCTGTGTCGTTCTGGATAAGCAAGGAAACTTAACGGCCGGGACCAGTACCGGCGGTATGTTTAAGAAACGTTGGGGGCGTATCGGTGATTCGCCCGTGATCGGGGCGGGAACGTATGCGGATAATAACAGTTGCGCTGTCTCCTGTACGGGGCATGGCGAGTACTTTATCCGTCATGCGGTAGCCTTCAACGTTTGTGCCCGCTATAAATACCTTAAGGAAAGCGTAGAGAAAGCGGCGGATTATATCATCCATACGGAATTGAATACGAACGCCGGCAACGGCGGCTTGATCGCCGTGGATAAACTAGGAAATATCGCCATGCCTTATAACAGTGGCGGCATGTTCCGCGGATTCTTGTATAAGGAGAAAGGTCGTCCGGAAATTAAGAAGGGCTGCGGTATCGGAAAGAAGATCGTTGTGGTAGGGGAAAAGTAGTTTTTTGTATCTTTACGCCAAATTCAGGATAGAATGGCGAAAACAAAAACCGTATATGTCTGCTCTAACTGTGGCGCTGATTCCCCGAAATGGCTGGGTAAATGCCCGAATTGTGGGGAGTGGAACACCTATGTGGAGGAGATCGTAACGAAGGAGCCTGCCGTGAAGCGGCCAGTTCCCGGTATTATGGAGGGCAATAAGATCCGTCCGGTGTTATTGCGTGATATAACGACGGAAGAGGAGGCCCGTATCGATTTAAAAGATGATGAATTAAACAGGGTCCTCGGCGGAGGCTTGGTGAAAGGCTCTTTGGTCTTGATCGGGGGAGAGCCGGGAATCGGAAAATCTACCTTGGTCTTGCAAACCGTGTTGGGCTTGACAGGCTTGAAAACCCTATATGTCTCGGGCGAGGAGAGCAGTCGCCAGTTGAAACTCCGGGCGGACCGATTATCGCATGATAATCCGAACTGTTTCATCTTATGCGAGACACATCTGGAACAGATTTTTACGCAAGCGGCCAATATCCAGCTGGACTTGATGATCATAGATTCCATACAAACCATCTTTACGGAAGTCGTGGAATCTTCCCCCGGCAGTGTTTCCCAAGTACGCGAGTGTAGCGCCGCTATCTTGAAATACGCCAAGGAAAGCGGTGTCCCGGTCTTATTGATCGGCCATATCAATAAGGAAGGCAGTATCGCCGGTCCGAAGGTATTGGAGCATATCGTGGATACGGTGTTGCAGTTTGAGGGCGATCAGCATTATATGTATCGTATCTTGCGGAGCATCAAGAACCGTTTCGGCAGTACGGCGGAACTAGGGATTTACGAGATGCGCCAGAACGGGCTTCGTGAGGTCAGCAATCCATCCGAGTTATTATTAACCCAGAATCATGAGGGACTGAGCGGTGTCGCCATCGCCGCTGCTATCGAGGGGGTACGTCCTTTCTTGATCGAGACGCAAGCCTTGGTCAGCTCGGCGGTTTACGGTACGCCGCAACGTAGCGCCACCGGATTCGATTTACGCCGAATGAATATGTTATTGGCGGTATTGGAGAAAAGGGCGGGTTTTAAGTTGATCCAGAAAGATGTTTTCCTGAATATCGCCGGAGGTTTGAAAGTGAATGATCCGGCTATCGATTTGGCGGTAATCAGCTCCATCCTTTCCTCTAGCTTGGATATCAGCATCGAGCCGGGTGTTTGTATGGCCGGAGAGGTGGGCTTGTCCGGAGAGATCCGTCCGGTCAACCGTATCGAGCAACGTATCTTGGAGGCGGAGAAGCTGGGTTTCTCCCGGATTATCATTCCGCATAATAATCTAAAAGGTTTCGATACGGCGAAAAGTAAGATCCAAATCGTACAGGTAAAGAAAGTGGAGGAAGCCTTTCGGCAACTATTCGGTTAATATATAATAAACAATGATAAAAGAATTACAACTCAGGATATTGCCGGAAGAGGCTGTTAATGAGCAATCGCTAAGGCAAGTAGTAGCCCGTGAGACGGGTGAGGCTCCGAAAAATATCCGGGCCGTACGTGTATTGAAACGTTCGATAGACGCACGCCAGCGAACGATATTTGTCAACGTGAAACTGCGTGTTTTCATGAACGAGATGCCCAGCGAGCCGGAATATCAATCGATAGAGTATAAAGATGTCTCGGCAGGGAAACCTGTGATCGTCGTAGGAGCCGGTCCGGGAGGTCTGTTCGCTGCCTTGCGCTTGATAGAGTTAGGTTTGCGCCCCATCATCGTCGAGCGAGGTAAGGACGTGCGGGAACGCAAGAAAGATATCGCCTTGATCAGTCGTGAGCATAAGGTGAACGGAGAATCAAATTATAGTTTCGGTGAGGGCGGTGCCGGCGCTTATTCTGATGGAAAGCTGTATACCCGTAGCAAGAAAAGAGGCTCGGTAGATAAGATACTGAATATCTTTTGCCAGTTTGGGGCCAGTCCCTCTATCTTGGCGGATGCCCATCCGCATATCGGAACGGATAAGCTCCCCCGTGTGATCGAGAATATCCGGGAGCAAATCAAGCGATGCGGAGGTGAGGTACATTTCGAGACCCGTATGGATGCTTTTATCATGAAAGAGAACGAGGTGATCGGCATCGAGACGAATACGGGAAAGAGCTTTTACGGGCCTGTTATCTTAGCTACCGGCCATTCCGCCCGTGATGTCTATAACTATTTATACGAACGCCAGATCCAGATCGAGGCGAAAGGGATCGCGGTCGGTGTTCGTCTGGAACATCCTCAGGAATTGATCGACCAAATCCAGTATCATCGGAAAGAAGGTCGTGGGAAATATCTTCCTGCGGCAGAGTATAGTTTTGTGACGCAAGCGAATAACCGGGGCGTCTATTCCTTCTGTATGTGTCCGGGAGGTTTCGTGGTTCCTGCGGCGAGCGGACCTAAGCAGGTCGTGGTAAATGGAATGTCGCCTTCCAACCGGGGTTCCCGCTGGTCTAACTCAGGGATGGTGGTAGAGATCCGTCCGGAAGATTATTCCGAACTGGTAGGGCAGGAGGAGCTTTATCTTCGGAATGGCGAGAAGGTAGATGCGGATTCCCCATTAGCGTTGATGGCCTTTCAAGAACGTCTGGAAGAGGTCTGCTGGCTAAACGGAGGCATGAAGCAAACGGCACCCGCCCAGCGCATGGATGATTTCATGCGGAAGAAGAACTCTTTCGATTTACCGGTTTCCTCGTATACGCCGGGTCTGCTGGCCTCTCCGTTGCATTTTTGGATGCCGGAATTCGTGACCAGTCGCCTTCGTGAAGGTTTCCGTTATTTCGGTAAGGTCTCTAGAGGCTTCTTGACCAACGAGGCAACCATGATCGGTGTAGAGACCCGTACATCCGCTCCGGTCCGTATCCTCCGTGATCGGGATACCTATCAACACGTCACGGTAAAAGGTCTTTTCCCTTGCGGTGAGGGAGCGGGGTATGCGGGAGGAATCGTATCCGCTGCCATCGACGGGGAACGTTGTGCGGAAGGAGTGTATAATTTAGAATCCAATAAATAAGAAAAATGAAAAGTGGTATGAAAATAGGAATATCCCTTTGTCTGGGAGTTCTTATGTGTTTGAATGCGGGTTGTACGGGAAAGAAGTCTGCTGCGGAAGAGCCGGAATTAACGTACAGTAATCCTTTGTCGGTCCAGTTTGGCGATCCATACGTATTGTTGGCCTCGGACGGACGTTATTATATGTATGGTACCGGTGCCGGGGCTGTAGACGGTTTTTGCGCCTATTCTTCCGATGATTTGATCCATTGGAAGTCGGAAGGGCAGGTTTATCGGGGCAATACGCCCGATTCTTGGGCAATCGCTAATTTCTGGGCGCCGGAAGTGTACGAGCGTGACGGGAAGTTCTATATGTTCTTCAGCGCGGATTGGCGGAAGAATCCGACCAACGAGGAGGAAAATTTCCGTATCGGCGTAGCTGTGTCGGATAAGCCGACCGGACCATTTAAGGAATTGGCCGATGCTCCTTTGTTCGATCCGGGATATCCTGTAATCGACGGAAACTTGATCGAGGATGAGGATGGCCGTACCTATCTCTATTATTCCCGTTGTTGCTATAAGCATCCGGTAGAAAGCGAGATCGCCGATGAGGCAAAGAAGAAAGGCATGTTCGACTCCGTTGAGGAAAGCTGGATTTACGGGGTGGAGGTCGCTCAGGATCTTACGCACGTAATTGGGGAACCCGTACTTCTGCTGCGTCCACCCGTAAAATTGGATGATGCGCAAAGTGAATGGGAAAGTCGCTCGGTTACCAAAGGGGAGGTCGGACGTCGTTGGACGGAAGGCTCTTTCATGCTACGTCACAACGGCTTGTATTATATGATGTATTCCGCTAATTATTTTGGCGGGGCAAATTATGCGGTGGGATATGCCGTGTCCGAACATCCGTTAGGACCGTTTGAGAAGGCATCTAATAATCCGGTGCTGGAGAAGAACGTGGAAAAAGGCGGTATCGTCACGGGTACCGGACATAATAGCGTTACTTGGTCGAAGGACGGAAAACAAATGTATTGCGTTTATCACGGGCGTACCCAGAAGACAGGGGATGAGCGGGTCGTATTCATCGATAAAATGCGAATCGATGAGAATGGCCTTCTAGTCGTGGAAGGCCCTACCACCGATCCGCAATCTATTCAATAGTTATTTATCTCTTCCAGCAACGCCACTCGTTCCAATGAGAACGTAGTGTCGTTGCGTTGGATATATTCCAATAGCTCTTTCGCTCTTGCTCGGAGTTTTTTACCTTGCGCCTCCGGCAAAAGGAAACTTTCTTCCAGCAAGGTCTTGGTCGCCAGTTCCATGCGTTGGAGGCCACACGAGTCATCACCGTCCAGATAAGTGCGGATGCCGTCGATAGGCGTGTTCAGCAAGAAATCGTTATCCAGTTTTAAGGATGTGTAGACGGATTGGATTAACTCGGGGTTCTTGCGTGCCCCATCGTTGGAATTACGATTGAAGATGATCTGGGCGATCACTTTGCCCAGTTCCTCGATCTGTACCATGATGAAATCTCTCTTTAACATAGGAGTGGTGAATTATTCGATCGTTATATTTTGGATGCGGATGTCTTTCTTCGGACGGTCATTCTGGTCTTTCGGCTGGGTGGCGATCTGATCCAGAACGTCGAACCCCTCCGTCAGCTCCCCGAAGATCGTATAAGTGCCGTCCAGATGATGGCAACCGCCTACGGTGGTATAAGCCTTCCGTTGCTCGTCCGTAAATAGCAAATGCCCGGGAGTTGCTTGAATAACGGAGTCTATCTGGGCGTTGATCATTCTCAATCGCTTCTGGTATTCCCGTTTGTTACTCATCTTTATCATATTCAACTCGGCACGGACCGGTGCGTAAAACTCCTTCAGGGCCTTTTGCCGGGCCGGATAGTTGGCGGTACGCTCTAACGTATCCAGTTCGGTTTCCCTATAGACCTTCCCCTGCACGATAAAGAATTGCGACATATCCGATTTCTTTTGCGGGTTGATATCGTCCGGTTGGCGGGGAGCGGCCAAGGCTCCTTTCTTATGGAAATATTTCTCGTTGATCTCGGGCGGTATCTCGGCGGAAGGATCGCCAAAGCCGCATTTAGCACCGGCGGGAGCGTTCTTGGAATCCGGGGCTCCTCCTTGGATCATAAACTCCGGCAGGACACGGGTGAATAAGGTCCCGTTGAAATCCCCCCGTTTTGCCCGTTCGATGAAAGTACGGGTGTGATTAGGCACATCATCGTACAGGATGGCCTTCATAGTACCTACATTGGTTTTAATAACTACCGTTTTTCCAGCTTCTTGCGCCGAGGTGGCTACCACGCAAAGGAACAATGCTGATAAAATGTAATATATCTTTTTCATGAGATTTTAATTTAAAAGGTAAATATAGGTGTTATGTTGTAAAACACAAAGTAAATGCCTAACTTCGCGTCTTTATTAATAGGTAATAAGATTTTTAAAGATTTTAGCATGGATTGGATAAACGACTTATTATGGGGAGAAGGTATCGGGCATTCTATCCTTTTACTATCTTTCGTGATTGCCGCCGGCATTCAGTTGGGAAAGATAAAGGTGTTTGGGATTTCGCTTGGGATTACCTTGGTGTTGTTTGTAGGTATTATTTTAGGGCATTTTGGGTTTACGGTTAACCACAATGTGATTCATTTCTTTAAGGAATTTGGATTGATCTTATTTGTTTATTCGGTAGGTATGCAAGTCGGGCCGGGTTTCTTCTCGTCTTTTAGGCAGGGGGGAATCACGTTGAATATGCTAGCCTGTGGAATTGTCTTCCTTGGCGTGGCTACGGCTTTGGTATTGCATTTCATGACAGGTATTCCGATGCCTACGATGGTGGGTATTTTATCGGGGGCGGTGACGAATACCCCCGGATTAGGTGCGGCTCAGCAGGCTTATTCCGATATGTACGGGGTTTCAGATAATACGATCGCCTTGGGTTACGCCGTGGCTTATCCGCTGGGCGTGATCGGTATTATTCTTTCGATCATTTTCGTACGTTACGTATTCCGTGTGAATTTCGATAAGGAGAATGACGATTTGAATAAGGAGGATGCCTCGCATACGAATGAGGCGAAACCGATCTCGCTGGTCGTAAAGAACCCGGCGGTTTTCGGTAAGACGGTAGGGGAGTTATCCGGTTTGATGGATCATCTGGATTTCGTGATTTCCCGTGTATGGCGTAATGATAACAAGCAGATCGAGATCGCTTCCGCCGGTACGATCTTGAATGAGGATGATAAGATTTTCGTGATCACGACCGATCAAGATGCCGAGTCCGTAAAGACATTCATTGGCGAGGAGATCGATATGGAGCGCAAGCAATGGATTCGTATGGAGAGCCAGTTTATCAACCGCCGTATCTTGATCACGAAACCGGAGTTGAACGGCAAGAAGCTGGGACAGTTGAAACTGCGTAAATTATATGGTATCAATATCACCCGTATCAACCGTGCGGGCGTGGACTTGGTAGCTACGCCGGGTCTGACGTTGCAGGTGGGCGACCGTGTGAATGTGGTGGGTACCGAGACGGCTGTCTCGAATGTAGAAAAGGTATTGGGTAACTCCTTGAAACGCTTGAACGAGCCGAACTTGATCACAATCTTTATCGGCATTGCCCTCGGTATTGTCTTGGGGAGTATTCCTATCACGTTCCCGGGCATTCCGCAACCGGTTAAGTTAGGTTTGGCGGGAGGTCCGTTGATCGTGGCGATCTTGATTAGCCGTTTTGGTTACCGTTATAAGCTGGTTACCTATACGACCCAGAGCGCTAACTTGATGTTGCGTGAGATCGGTATCACCCTCTTCCTCGCTTGTGTGGGTATCAGTGCCGGCGATGGTTTTGTGGATACGATCGTGAACAATGGTGGATTCGCTTGGATCGGTTACGGTTTCATTATCACAACGATTCCTTTGCTGATCATCGGTTGTGTAGGCCGTTATTTCTATAAGATCAATTATTTCACCTTAATGGGCTTGATCGCCGGTAGTACGACGGATCCGCCCGCTTTGGCTTACTCGAACGCTACGGCTGGAAACGACGCTCCTTCCGTAGGTTACGCTACGGTATACCCCTTGACCATGTTCTTGAGGGTACTTACGGCGCAATTATTGATCTTGTTCTTCGCTTGATGCGGTAGTTATAATGGTGCCGTCTTACACGTATATCGGCATTGCCTCACACGTATATCGACGTTGGCCTATGCGAGCGTAGGCGTGAGGCGATGTCGGTATACGTGCTGGATGGAGTTGACGCCGGGGAAAATAAAAAGCATAGATGTATTAAATTTATCAGTTTAAAAGGTGATGTTATTCGTAACATTGCCTTTTTTGTTAGCTTTGTGGGAGTATAATCTAATTTAATATCGTGGAAAGAATGAGTGTAGAGAAGAAAAACGCTTATATCGGAGTGGATTTAGGGGGGACGAATATGCGTGCCGGCCGTATCGTAGGGGATCGATTAGTGGCTCAGGGGAGCGCCCCGACTCCCAAGGACGCCGCGGATTGCGAGGAGACATTGGAGGCTTTGATAGAGGTGATCCGTTCCGTGTGGGACGAGAGTGTGGTAGCTATCGGTATCGGTGTGCCGAGCGTGGTGGATCGTGAGAAGGGGATCGTATATAACGTGGTGAATATCCCGCATTGGGAGGAGGTACATTTGAAGGAGATCTTGGAGGCTTGCTTCTCCGTGCCGGTTTATGTGGATAACGATGCGAATTGCTTCGCTCTGGGTGAGCGTATCTTTGGCGAAGGAAAGACGGTTGATAACTTCGTGGGCCTCACCTTGGGTACGGGTTTGGGGGGTGGAATTATCCAGAATGGCAAGCTGTTGGCCGACGCTAATTGTGGCTCGGGAGAATTTGGCATGATTCCCTACCAAGGACAGATCTTGGAATATTTCTGTAGCGGTTCCTATTTCATGAACGTATGGGGCGTGGATGGGAAGGAGATGTACACCCGTGCGATGCGGAAGGACGAGCAGGCGCTGGAGGCTTACCGGCAGTTGGGCGTACATGTGGCCGCCGCTATCAAGATCGTGGTATTGACGGTAGATCCGGAGATGATCGTCTTCGGAGGCTCGGTGACCGCCGCCCATGAGTTGTTTGAGGAGAGCATGTATGAGGATTTGAAGGATTTCGCTTATCCGAACTCTATCAAGAACTTGAAGATACGTTTCTCTAAACTGGAGAATCCGGGGCTATTCGGTGCCGCTTCCCTTTGTTATGATAAATAAAGACGGATAATTTATAGTTTACTTAAATCTTATTCATATCATGAGACATGTATTTTGTAGGAAGATCGTTTTCCTTTTGGCCGCTTTATTGGTTGTATGTGGCATGTCGGCCCGTAAGCCGATCAAGACGTTATTAATAACAGGGCAGAATAACCATAATTGGCAGGTGAGCCATGTGGTGCTTAAACAGATATTGGAGAACTCGGGACGCTTCTCCGTGGATTTTGCGGTCTCTCCGGAGGCGGGGAAGGATATGTCCGGCTTTGTCTTGGATTTCAGTCCTTACGAGCTGGTGGTGCTGGATTATAATGGGGATGCTTGGCCGGAGGAGACGAACCGCCGTTTCTTGGAGTATGTGCAAGGGGGTGGAGGTGTCGTGATCTATCATGCCGCTGATAACGCCTTCGTGAACTGGCCGGAATACAATAAGATTTGTGCCTTGGGCGGTTGGGAGAACCGGGATGAGAAAGCGGGACCCTATGTATATTGGAGCGATGGTAAGTTGATAAAGGATAGCTCGGCGGGCGTGGGTGGCTCTCATGGCAAGCAGCATGAGTATGTGCTGAATGCCCGGAACCATGAGCATCCGATCATGAAGGGGCTGCCGAATAAATGGAAACATGCGCAGGATGAGTTATATGATCGTATGCGTGGCCCGGGAAATATAAAGGATTGCTTGTATACGGCTTATTCGGATAAGGAGACCGGAGGTTCCGGCCGTGAGGAGCCGTTGATCTTTACGGTTGATTATGGGAATGCCCGTATATTTCATACGATGTTAGGGCACGCGGGGGAAACGGTAGAGAATTGTCCGGCTATGCAATGCGCCGGCTTCCAGATTACCTTGTTAAGAGGTGCGGAATGGGCCGCTACCGGCAAGGTAACCCAAAAGGTTCCCGCTGATTTCCCGACGGAAAAACAAGTATCTAATCGGAGTAATTATAAGCGGTGATACATGGTTTATTAGAATGCCCATTGTAAGCTCCTTATGATGGGCATTCTAGCAAGCTAACAATGGGCATTCTAAGGAGCTTACGATGGGCATCGTGCTATTTTGCTGAATCCTCGTGCGATAGATAGCCGTCGCTTAATGTGAATTGAGGATCTTGATCCGCCAGAAAGCGGATGGCCGTGAGGCTTTTCTCTTGAGGGAAAGGTAATTTCTCAATAAGCTCTTTCACGGGGATAGGGGATTCCTCGGCCAATACCTTTACGAGACTTTCCCGGATAGCGCTGAATTCCCAATTCATAAGCTGTGATTCATGCTTCGATAAGCATACGTCGCAACAGCCACAAGGGGCGGAATCTTCCTCGCCGAAATAGGATAGGAGCATGCGGCTACGGCATACCCGCTCCTCGTTGATATATTCCAGCACCTTCTCGATCCGTTTCCCGAAACGCTCCTTGCGTTCCTCATACGCCGAGCGGGGTATGGAAAGATACCGCTGTTCCTCCCGGGTCTGGGTATAGATAATCAACGGGGTTTTCTTATGCGGGATGTAGTTTACGATCCGGTATCTGGATAAACCTACCAAGGTCTCATACACCTCGTGAGGCGTTACTCTCGCACGGGTAGCGATTACGCTCTCATCTATATAAACATAATCCGCAAATAACCCGGTGTAAGAACGCAAGATCGTCTGAATCACCTCATCCGTTCGCTTGTTCTCACTTAAATACCTGTAAAGCTCGTCACGGGTAGCCGTGAACATCAGGCGGGAAGCGTTGTCCACCTCCTCCGTATACTCGATATAGCCCGATAGCCCAAGGATCTTCAAGGCATGATGCGCTTGCAATAAAGAGAACTTATAAGCGGAACAAAAATCCGTTAACGAGAAATCGTGTACCGTGTCTAGCCCGTACCCTACGGCGATCTGGTAATAATTACCCAACGCCTCATAGACCCGGTAGATAAACTCCTTGTCCGGAAACTCATCCGCCAGCCGTTTCTTTAGCTTGGCGCTATCCGTGGAGGAACAAAGAGCCACGGCGAAGGCTTTCTTCTCATCACGCCCCCCGCGTCCGGCCTCTTGATAATATTCCTCCAACGATCCCGGCATATCCATATGCACGACCAATCGTACGTCCGGCTTATCGATACCCATACCAAAAGCGTTGGTCGATACGATTACCCGGCACTCGTTGTTTTTCCAACGGGCCTGACGCAGTTCTTTCTCGTCACGGTTTAATCCGGCATGGAAGAAATCGGCGGAGATACCCGCCTGTTGCAGCATGACGGCGATCTCCTTGGTGCGTTTCCGATTGCGGACATATACGATGGCCGTACCCGGAACTTTTCCCAATATATAAACGAGTGTATTTAACTTATCTTCCGTCTTCCGGACAATATAAGCCAGATTTTTGCGGGCGAAGCTCTTTTGAAATACGTTCTTCTCCTTGAACCGCAGACGCTCTTGTATGTCATTCACCACTTCCGGGGTAGCCGTGGCGGTCAAGGCTAATACCGGAACACCCGGCAATAAGTCCCGGATCTCAGCGATATTGAGGTAAGAAGGACGGAAATCATATCCCCATTGCGAGATACAGTGACTCTCGTCGATTACCAGCAGACAAACCTGCATGGCCTCCATCTTGACCCGGAAAATATCCGTACTAAGCCGCTCCGGGGAGACATATAAGAACTTATACCCCCCGAAGATGCAATTCTCCAGTTGCGTGATGATCTCTTGCCGGCTCATGCCCGAATAAACGGCCGTAGCCTTGATGCCGACCCGGCGTAAGTTCTCCACTTGGTCTTTCATCAAGGCGATCAAGGGAGTGACGACGATGCAAATCCCTTCCATCGCCAAGGCCGGCACCTGAAAGGTGATGGATTTACCACCACCTGTAGGCATCAGCCCAAGCGTATCTTTTCCGGCACAGACGGAATGGATAATATCCTCCTGCAAGGGGCGAAAAGCAGGGTATCCCCAATACTTCTCTAATATCTTATGGTAGACGTCCACCTGTCCTCCTCATATATCGTCGGGTTTGATGTCTTTGATCATCAGCTGGATAGAGGTGTTGCCGTTGTAGGTGTTCTCCTCCACCGTGTAGCAGATGTTGAAAGGCTTCATACCCTTGATATGGTCGTTGTGCCTGTGCATGCCGAAAGCGATGGCGTGCATGGGGGTGCTTGAGTTTCCGTCGATCAATTCCAGCTTGAGATGCTCCAGTTCCTTACCCACGAGCTTACTGGTGCCGTAGTCCTTTACGCCAAGCGAGCAGAATACAGGCTTCTGGTTGTCCGGTCCGAACGGGCTCATCTTCTTTAGGTCGTTCACGAACTTCTGGTTGATCTCTTTCAAATCCAAGATAGCGTCGATATCGATCTGTGGGATCATCTGTTCCGGTATGATCTCCTCGGATGCGATCTTCAAGAAACGCTCGGTGAATGCCTCTAGGTTCTCCTCCCGAAGGGAAAGCCCGGCGGCGTAGGTATGTCCCCCGAAATTCTCCAATAAATCCCGGCAGCTCTCTATCGCCTTGTAAATATCGAAACCCGTTACGGAACGTGCCGATCCGGTGATCAACTCGGACGATTTGGTAAGAACGACCGCCGGACGGTAATACTTCTCGGTCAAACGGGACGCTACGATACCAATCACGCCTTTGTGCCATCCCGGGTTATACACCACGATCGCCTTCC
>OKFX01000211.1_pt1 | contig 31279 bp, 23 predicted proteins | sample 1633441 | NCBI WGS metagenome assembly OKFX01 (sample SAMN04436775, study PRJEB24849) | human gut metagenome | biome: human gut; feature: NICU; material: stool | host: Homo sapiens | place: USA: Saint Louis, MO | collected 2011-03-21
GACCTGAAGCCCGGCCGCGTGGCGCTCGGCCCCAGCCTCTGCGGCGAACTCTACGATCTCGACACCCTCGCCGAACATGTGCAGGATTTCGATGGCGCGCACACCGAATTCCTTGTCATCGCCCCGCGTGAGGTGGTCCAGGAGCTCAACGCCCGCGCCCACCGCAATGACGCCGGCGACTTCGAAACCATCATCACCTTCATCCCGCTGGTCACCGGCCCCGGCGTACTCGCCGACCTGCTGGACGTCCTGCGCGATGCGGGACTGAACATGACCAGCTTCATCTCGCGCCCGATCAAAGGCCACGACGGAACCTACAGCTTCATCGCCACCCTTGACGCCGCCCCCTGGGAGCCAAGATTCCGCACCGCACTGGAAGAGATCGCCGGACACGGCGACTGGGCAAAAACCCTGGCCGTCTACCCACGCCGCGAACGCCCGAACCCGCCGGTCGACGCCTGGATGCTGCCCGAGGGCGGCGTCCACATCACCAATCGCGCGCCGGAAGGCTGGCAGTACACCGAGGGAGCAAGGAAGGAACTGCTGTGGTAGATACAGTCGGAATCGTCGGACTCGGATTGATCGGCGGCTCGCTCGCACGCCGCCTGACCGAGCGCGGCGTGCGCGTCGTCGCGTGGAACCATCGCCCGCACCCCTACGCCCAGGCCGAAGCCGATGGCATTTTCTGCAAGAGCACGCTCTCCGAACTCATGGATGCCGAGCCGGATGTGGTCGTGCTGTGCAATCCGCTCAAGGCGATGCCCGCAATCCTCGCCGTCCTGGCCCCGCTCATGGGCGACCATCCGAACACCACGCTCACCGACGTGGGCTCGGTCAAGGGCATGGTCCGCGATCAGGTCAAGGCTGCCGGGCTGGGGAAGTGCTACGTCGGCGCCCATCCGATGGCCGGCAACGAACTGTCCGGCTGGCAGGCCGCCGACCCGCATCTGTACGACGGTGCCCTATGGGCCATCACCGTGGACGAGTCCACGGATTACCGCCGCTTCCTCGACGTCGCCGCGATGATCACCAAGGACGTCGGCAACCGCGTCATCGTCGTGGACGACGAAACGCATGACAAGGCCGCGGCGATGATCTCCCACATGCCGCATGTGGTGTCCACCGCGCTGATCAACGAACTGGTCGCCAACCCGGACCGCAACATCGCCGCCGCGCTGGCCGCCGGCTGCTGGAGGGACATGACCCGCGTGTCCCTGACCGACCCGGACCGCACGCGCGCGATGGTCGAGGAAGACTCGCTGAACGTCGAAGCGCTGCTGCGCCGCATGGCGGCACGTCTGACCGATATGGCCGATCACCTGCACGCTGGTGCCGCCGGCGAGCAGGATGTGATGGGATTCTTCGCCGAAGGCGACCCCTTCCGCCGGTACAAGGCCGCCGTGACACATGCCGGCATCACCGCTGCACAAGACGGTACGGCCACCGCTGCGCCGCAAGCCGGCACAACTGCCGCCGGATTCCCGGAACGCGAGCTCGCCGTCCCCGAAGCCGGCTGGCAGCAGACCCTGCTGTTCTCCGCACGCCGAGGAGAAGCCATCACCGGCTTCGTCCATCCACGTCAGGCCATCATCCAACTGCGCCCCGCCATGTAACTGCGTACCGCCATGTAGGCCCGTGCGCAGGTTCCCCTCGCCGCCTGTCACGAAGAAGGCCGCGCGAGGGGGATGAAGTTCCCGCTTGTTTTCGTGAGAAGACCGTGTGGCTCCGCTGTTCGAAAGGCTCAAAGGAGTAAGGTAGTCTGTACCGTTTTTCGGGAAACGCATCGAAGTTGATGCGGCGAATGGTTAAGGGGGATGATGACGTATGACGTTACCAAGGCAGATTCCGGCCGGTGCCCGCGTGGTGGTGCGCATCACCGACGGCATTGACCCGGTCGACCACCGTATGAAGTTCCGCGACTATGTGGGTCACGTGGTTTCCTGGGACGGATACACGTTGGAGATGGTGCGTGACGCCGCCGCCAATGGTTCGCGCCCGGCCCAGAACGTGACCATCCATCAGGAACAGATTGCCACATTGAAACCCGTGCCGGAGCGGCGCAACACGCCACCCCGGCCGTAACCCAAGGCCATAAAGAATTCGGAGGAGAACGAGAGTGTCATCTACGCAGTTCGACGGCGATATCGACTCCTTCGTCTCCTATCTGAAGTCCAACCGCGGCCTGTCAGCGAATACGCTCAAAGCGTATCGCGCGGATCTCACGGCATGTCTGCACCTGTTCGAGCTGCGCGGCGTGACCGATCTGAACGAGATCACGCTGGATGATCTGCGTAGCTGGATGGCGGTGGAATCGCGCGATCACGCCCGCAGCAGCATGGCCCGCAAAACCGTGGCCGTGCGCGGGTTCTTCGCGTGGGCCTATGAGCATGGGGTGACCAACACCGACCCGGCCGCCACACTGATGACTCCCTCGATTCCCAGCACGCTGCCCGCGGTGCTCACCGAATCTCAAGCTGAGCAGTTATTGGATGTCGCCGAACAGGCCGTTGCAACAAACCAGTACAAGGGCGATGGGGGAGCGGCAGCCGCGTCCGGCAGTGGCAGCGGCAAGGCAGTCGGCAAGACAGCTGATAAGTCAGCCGACACCGTAAACCGCAACGAGGCACCCGCCCGTGCAGACAAGCGCGACAGCGCCCGAGTCGTCGCCGAATCGCAGCGCAACGCCGCGATTCTCGAACTACTGTATGCCACCGGCATCCGTGTCGCCGAACTGGTGTCGATGGATATCGTTGACGTCGACTTCTCCAATCGCACCATCAAAGTCACCGGCAAAGGCAACAAGCAACGCGTGGTGCCGTTCGGACTGCCCGCCCAGCGTGCGCTGGAGACTTGGCTTGAACAAGGGCGGCCTGTACTGGCCCGTACGGCAACGGATGCAGCCAAGTCCCGTGCTACCAACGCCCTGTTCCTCGGCGCACGAGGCGGCCGTATCGACCAACGCATAGCCCGTGACATCGTACACAGAGCGGCCCGAGAGGCCGGCGTACCGGACATCAGCCCCCATGCGTTGCGCCATTCGGCGGCCACGCACATGCTGGACGGCGGTGCCGATCTGAGGGAGGTGCAGGAGATGCTCGGGCATTCCTCCTTGAAAACTACACAACGCTATACGCACGTCTCCATCGAGCAGCTCAAGAACCGTTACGGACAGGCCTTTCCCCGGGCATGACCACTATGTGGGCATTGGTTAACAAACTTAGCAAAGACTGAACCTAGCCGGTAAAAGCCCCCGAATTTTACATGGGTGTAACAAAAATACGCTGCTTGTCTCCCAAGTGCGCAAAAATGACAGGTAACAGCAACGGGGTTGGGTGTCCGAAGCGGCGGGAAGCGTAAGTGTCCCGACGATGAGGAAATCCGACCCCGTTCGCATGAGGCGAGGCTGAAACGCTTCGCAACCTAATGAATAGGAGAAATCATATGAAGAAGAAAGCTCTTGCTTTCGCTGCCATGGCTTGCTCCGTGGCCATGCTGCTGAGCGCCTGCGGCGGCTCCAACAGTAACGCTGCCTCCGGTGACACCGCTGGCTCCAACATCATCACTGCGTACAACTCCGAACCGCAGAACCCGCTGATCCCGGGCAACACCAACGAGACCGGTGGCGGCAAGCCGGGTGACCTGCTGTTCTCCCGTCTGGTCTCCTTCGACAAGGATGGCAAGGCTTCCAACGAAGTGGCCGAGTCCATCACCCCGAACGATGACGCCACCCAGTACACCATCAAGATCAAGTCCGGCTGGAAGTTCACCGACGGCACCCCGGTGACCGCCGAGTCCTTCACCAAGGCCTGGTCCTACGTGGCCAACGTCAAGAACGCCCAGAAGTGCTCCTCCTTCTTCTCCACCATCAAGGGCTACGATGAGCTCCAGGCTGATGGTCTGAAGGGTGACGAGCAGCTCTCCGGCCTCAAGGTCGTGGACGACACCACCTTCACCGTTGACCTGAACCAGTCCGACTCCGTGTTCCCGATCAAGGTCGGCTACCTGGCCTTTGCCCCGCTGCCTGAGTCCTTCTACAAGGATCCGAAGGCCTTCGGCGAGAAGCCTGTCTCCAATGGCCCGTACAAGCTGGACCACTGGGACCACAACAAGGAAATCGCCCTCGTCAAGAACCCTGACTACAAGGGTAACGAGCAGCCCAAGAACGACGGTGTGACCTTCAAGGTCTACACCGACGACTCCGCCGCCTACCGCGACATTCAGGGCGGCAACCTCGACGTGATGGATTCCGTCCCGGCCGCCTTCACCAAGACCTTCAAGACTGACAAGAAGGTCCAGGCTTACTCCGAGGCCGGCTCCGTTATCCAGACCTTCACCATCCCGTCCTCCCTTGACCACTTCAAGAACGACGAGGAAGGCCAGCTGCGTCGTCAGGCCATCTCCATGGCCATCAACCGTGACCAGCTCATCGACAAGGTGCTCAACGGCAACGCCACCGCCGCCACCGAGTTCACCTCCCCGAAGACCCCGGGCTACTCTGACTCCCTCAAGGGTGCCGACAACCTGAAGTTCAACGCCTCCAAGGCCAAGGAACTGTGGGCCAAGGCTGACGCCATCTCCAAGTACGACGGCCAGCTCACCTTCTCCTACAACGCCGATGGTGGTGCCAAGCCGATTTACGATGCTGTCGTGAACCAGCTCAAGAAGAACCTGGGCATCGACGCGGCCACCAACCCGATCCCGACCTTCCAGGAATTCCGTGACGCCGTCACCAACCGTCAGATGAAGGGCGCCTTCCGTACCGGCTGGCAGCCTGACTACCCGTCCGCCGAGAACTACCTGTGGCAGCTGTACTCCACCGCTGCTGCTGATGGCAACGGCTCCAACGATGGTGACTACAAGAGCCCGGCCTTCGATGACCTGTGCAAGCAGGCCGCTGCCGCTTCCAGCACTGATGACGCCAACAAGCTGTACCAGCAGGCTGAGGAGATCCTCCTCAACGACCTTCCGGCCATCCCGCTGTACTACTCCAACGCCTCCGGTGTGGCTTCCCTCAACGTGAAGTCCGGCTACGCCTTCGATTGGCAGAACCTCCCGACCTACGCCGAGATGTCCAAGAAGTGAGTCTGACTCACTGAACGGATACCGTTAGGTAGTTCGGAAATAAAGGGCGAGGACCGCAAGATCCCCGCCCTTTTTGTTGTGTGAGGGTGCTTGCTCCCGCCAGCGGGAACCAAGTTAAAGTATCCACTATCCGACCGCAACCATGGACATATCCACCGGCATTGCTTACTCTCAACCTTGCGTTAGCGCAAATTTACATATCACAGTCCGGGCATGCGGTAGAATGTCGGAGTATTTATCGACCGGCGGGGGCGTGCTATGCCCTTTCTGGCCGGTCTAGGAAATAAGGAGCAACCGTATGGGTAAGTATCTTCTGCGACGCATCCTGCAGATGATCCCCGTGGTTCTCGGTACGACACTTCTGGTCTATGCCCTTGTCTTCGCCCTGCCGGGCGACCCCGTCAAGGCCATGTTCGGAGACAAGCCCGTCAATGAGGCCGTCGCAGCCCAGATCCGCGCAGAATACCATCTCGACCAGCCGTTCATCGTTCAGTACTTTATCTACCTGAAGAATGCACTGACCCTGAACTTCGGCGATACCTTCGCCGGGCAGCCTGTTCTCGACGAAATCGCCCGCGCCTTCCCGGTCACCATCCGGCTCGGCCTGATGGCGTTCGTGTTCGAGGCGATCTTCGGCGTGGTCTTCGGCATCATCTCGGGCCTCAAGAAGGGCAAGTGGTACGACACCGTCATCCTGATCGTCTCCCTGCTGCTCATTTCCGTGCCGACCTTCGTCACCGGCTTCGTCATGCAATATGTCTTTGGTATTCAGTGGGCGATATTGCCGGTGACGGCAGGCGCAGACCCGGGCTTCATCGACCTGCTCATGCCGGCCATGGTGCTCGGATCGGTGTCGATGGCCTACATCATTCGATTGACTCGCTCCGAAATCTCCTCCAACATCGCCGAGGATTACGTGCGCACCGCACGTGCCAAAGGTATGTCGAACGGTCAGGTCATGCTGCGCCACGTGCTGCGCAACTCCCTGATTCCGGTCGTCACCTACCTTGGTCAGGACATCGGCGCCCTGATGGGTGGTGCCATGATCACCGAGCAGATCTTCAACATCCACGGCATCGGCTTCCTCACCTACCAGTCCATTCTGAAGGGCGAGGCAAACCTGGTGGTGTCCATCGTCACGTTGCTCATGCTGATCTTCGTGGTATGCAACCTCGTCGTCGACCTGCTGTACGCGGCCCTCGATCCGCGTATCCGTTACGCGTGATAGGGAGGAGTGAGTCACATGGCAAACGAAACCACTGAAAACGAGCTCAACCAGACCGGCGAGTCGGAAACCGAATACTTCATGGAAACCCTGCCCGGTCAGGACCGTTATGTAGCCCCCCTCGAGGAGACCCCGCTGCAGGACGTCGATTCCGTCGATGAATCCGCACCGGCCACCAGCATGTGGGCTGACGCATGGCGAACCCTGCGCCGCAACCCGCTGTTCATCATCTCCGGCTTGCTGATCCTGTTCATCATCGTGGTGGCCATCGCCCCCGGTCTGTTCACCAAGCAGGATCCGAACGCCTGCGATCTGGGCAACTCCCTGAGCCCCTCCACCGCCGGTCACCCCTTCGGCTTCGACCTGCAAGGCTGCGATGTGTACACCCGCGTGGTCTACGGCACCCGTACCTCACTGTCCGTCGGCGTGCTCTCCACGCTGCTGGTCGTGATCGTCGGTACCCTGATCGGTGCCGTCGCCGGCTTCTTCGGCGGCTGGATCGACGCAGTGCTGAGCCGTATCACCGACATCTTCTTCGCCCTGCCTATGCTGCTTGGCGCCATCGTGGTGCTCCAGATGTTTAAGACCTCCAAGTCCATCTGGAAGATCGTGCTGGTGTTGACGCTCTTCGGCTGGGTCGGCGTATGCCGTATCGCCCGAAGCGCCGTGCTGAAATCGAAGAACCTCGAATTCAACACCGCCTCCACGGCCCTCGGCTCCACGCCTGCCAGGAATCTGTTCCGCCACATTCTGCCGAACTCCCTGGCCCCGATCATCGTCATCGCCACCACTTCGCTGGCCTCCTACATCGTGGCCGAAGCAACCCTAAGCTTCCTTGGCGTCGGCCTGCCGACCACCACGGTGAGCTGGGGTGGCGACATCTCCAGCGCACAGACCAACCTGCAGACTGATCCGCTGGTGCTGTTCTACCCGTCCGCCGCACTGGCCATCACCGTGCTTGCGTTCATCATGATGGGCGACGCCGTCAAGGACGCCCTCGATCCGAAGAGCCGTACGGCCTGAGCGAGGGGAGTGGAGAAACATTATGACTGACAACACCAACGCCAAGATGCTGGCTATGCAGAAAGAGCATGGTCCGCTGCTCGAGGTCAAGGATCTGGCCATCGACTTCACCACTGACACCGGCAAGCCGGTGCACGCGGTGCGCGATGCCAACTTCACCGTCTACCCTGGCCAGTGGGTGGCCATCGTGGGCGAGTCCGGTTCCGGCAAGTCCACCTCCGCCATGGCCGTGCTGGGTCTGCTGCCCGGCACCGGTCACGTGGTCAACGGCTCCATCAAGCTCGACGGCGAGGAAATCGCCGGCGCCAAGCAGAGCGAGTTCGACAAGCTGCGCGGCACCAAGATGGGTCTCGTGCCTCAGGACCCGATGAGCAACCTCAACCCGGTGTGGCGTATCGGCACCCAGGTCAAGGAAGCACTGAAGGCCAACAACATGGACGTGGCTCACGAAAAGCGCTCCGCCCTTGCCAAGGCCCTGGCCGGCGACGAGGTCGAAGTCAAGGGCAACGACGACGAGACCTTCCTCGGCGCCAAGGAACTGCCCGAGCTCATGACCGAGGCCAAGAAGGCTTTGACTGAAGCCGGCGTGTCCGGCGAGGCCTTCGACAAGGCCGTCGCCCGCTTCACCAACGAATGGGTTCCGGGCTCCGAAACCCGTTGGCGCGTGGCCGACGACCTCATCAAGGCCGGCGTGGCCGACGACCAGGCCTGGTATCTGGCTAAGAAGTACGTCACCGGCTCCACAATGGATGACCGTATCGCGGGTCTGCTGTCCGAGGCCGGTCTGCCCGACGCCGCTACCCGTGCCCGTCAGTTCCCGCACGAGTTCTCCGGTGGTATGCGCCAGCGTGCGCTCATCGCCATCGGTCTGGCCTGCCGCCCTGACCTGCTAATCGCCGACGAGCCGACCTCCGCTCTGGACGTGACCGTGCAGAAGCGCATCCTCGACCACCTGCACATGCTCACCGACTCGTTGGGCACCGCCGTGCTGTTCATCACCCACGATCTGGGCCTCGCTGCCGAGCGCGCCCAGCACATCGTCGTGATGTACAAGGGCCAGGTCGTCGAATCCGGCCCGTCCCTTGAAGTGCTCCAGCACCCGCAGCACCCGTACACCAAGCGACTGGTGGCCGCCGCCCCGTCGCTGGCCTCCCAGCGCATCATCTCCGCCAAGGAGCGTGGTGAGGATGCGGACGCCCTGCTCGATCACCACATCGCCGGCGAAAGCACGCTCGAAAAGAGCGAGCACATCATCACCGTCGACCACCTGACCAAGGAATTCAAGCTGCCCCGCAAGAAGGAGATGTTCAAGGCCGTCGATGACGTGTCCTTCTCCGTCAAGCGTGGCACCACACTGGCCATCGTGGGCGAGTCCGGTTCCGGCAAGTCCACCGTGGCGAACATGGTGCTTCACCTCCTGAAGCCCACCTCCGGCAAGGTGTTCTACGAAGGCCGCGACATCTCCACGTTCAAGGCCAAGGACCTTCTGGGCTTCCGCCGCCACGTGCAGCCGGTGTTCCAGAACCCCTACGGTTCGCTCGACCCGATGTACTCCATCTTCCGTTCCATTGAGGAGCCGCTGCGCATCCACAAGATCGGCGACAAGAAGTGGCGTGCCAACCGTGTCAAGGAACTGCTGGACATGGTCGAGATGCCGGCTTCCGTGATGGGCCGTTACCCGAACGAGCTCTCTGGTGGCCAGCGCCAGCGCATCGCCATCGCACGAGCCATGGCTCTGGACCCGGACGTCATCGTGTGCGATGAGGCCGTGTCCGCTTTGGACGTGCTGGTGCAGGACCAGGTGTTGCGCCTGCTCAACGATCTGCAGGCCGAAAAGGGCCTGAGCTACCTGTTCATCACCCACGATCTGGCCGTGGTTCGTCAGATCGCCGACGAGGTTGTGGTGATGCAGCACGGCAAGCTCGTGGAGCATGCCACCACCGACGAGGTCTTCGACCACCCGCAGAAGCAGTACACCCGAGACCTGCTCGACGCCATCCCCGGCGGCAAGCTCCAGCTCGGTTTGGACTGATAGGACATTCTAAATTAGCTCCCTCTTATGAGGGAGCTAATTTTTTATACCTCAATGTAATCGTGAGTGCGGTACTGGTAGAGAGGCCAAAATAGTATGGCTGCATGACCATCACCATCACCACATCGAACGTCAACGGCATTCGCGCGGCAAAGCGCAAGGGCATCGAGGACTGGGCCGGCAAACATGCTCCGGATGTCTGGTGTATGCAGGAAGTGCGCGCCCCGCAAGAGGATGTCGATTCGATTTTCGGCGAATTCGGTTTCGAGTATGCCACCGCCGGCAAGATCGCCTCACCCTCTGACCTGCATTCGCTGAACGAGGTCTGCCGTGTCAAGGGTCGTGCCGGAGTCGGGCTCCTCACCGATCTTGAGGTGACCGATAAACGCTATGGACTTCCGGGCTTGAGCGAGGATGTGGATTCCGGCCGTTGGATTGAGACCGATGTCAAGACGCCGCAGGGATACACGATCACCGTGGCCTGCGTGTACGTGCACGCCGGCAACACCGATGATTCGACCAAGATGGAACAGAAGTACCGTTTTCTGGACACGATGCTCACTCGCATGGGCGAGTTGCGCGACGAGGCCGCGCACGGCGGCAAGCAGGCGGTATTGTGCGGCGATTTCAACATCGCGCACACGCCGCTCGACATCAAGAACGCCAAGGCCAACGAAAAGCACGCCGGCTTCCTGCCCGAGGAGCGCGCCTACGTGGACAAGTGGCTGGATGAATATGAGTTTGTGGATGTGATGCGTTCGCTCGCCGGTGATATTCAGGGTCCGTACACGTGGTGGAGCCAGCGCGGGCGCGCTTTCGACAACAATGTCGGCTGGCGCATCGACTACCAGTTCGCCACGCCCGAGCTGGCGGAGACCGCGCGCGGCTTTGTGATCGACAAGGCCCCCACATACGAGTTGCGTTGGTCCGACCACGCGCCACTTACCATCACATACGACGTGTGACTCAGCTTTCTCTAAGCCTGAGTGCTAGTGTTAGCAAGGTTGCAACCGTTACATGAAACGAGGAATTATGGGACTGTTCGGATTCGGCAAGAAGAAGAGCAAGAAGGAAGCCGAGCCGGCCATTGAGCCTGTCGATGAAGACAAGGTGGCTGCCGCAGAAGCGAACGCTGCCGCAAAGGCCGAGAGCGCGGAGACCGTGCTCGCCGAACCGGCCAGCGAATACCAGGGCCGCGGAGAAGAGCGAGGCCCGTGGGACGTCAATGATGAGGACGTGCCCGATTATGACGATTATCTGGATCTGGGCGCCTACTACCTGCCCTTCCTCCGGGGCATCCAACTGCGTATCAAGGCCAACCGCGCCACCCAGCAAGTGCTTGGTTCCACCATCACCTTCGGCTCCTCCAGCCTGGAGATCGAAGCCTTTGCCGCACCCAAGACCCTGGGACTGTGGGATGACGTTCGCGGTGACCTGCTTGAAGCCAACAAGGCCGCTTCTGAAGTGGACGGTGTGTTCGGCACCGAACTGAAGCTGCCGGTCAATGTCAAGGGCGGCAAGACCGTGAACACGCGCATCGTTGGTGTGGACGGCCCGCGCTGGATGCTGCGTGGCATCTTCTCCGGCAAGGCTGCTATCGATCCGGACAGCCCGGAGACCGAGGCGCTGAACAAGTTCTTCGCCGGCATCGTCGTCGAGCGTGGCGAGGATCCTTTGGCGCCGCGCGATCTGATCCCGATGCATCCGCCGGTCGCCCCCGCTGAGCGTAAGGCCGCCAAGGCCGCGGCCGAAGCCGGCGAGGCGAACGGCAAGGAACACTTCAAGGACATTCCGGACAACAAGCCGAAGGGCCCGTTGAGCCAGGACCAGCAGACCGAAGTGAAGACAACGCTGTCTCGCGGCCCGATGTTCTCCGAAGTTCGCTGATTTATAGGAAGAGACTTGGCAGACAACAAACGCACCGGCCTGTCCGCTCTAGCCGACGCCGGCAATGAAGGCGAGGATTTCTCCGTCATCGACGCCATCGGTGGCCCGCGTGGCGTCATCGAATCCATGCTGCCTGGCGTGGTGTTCGTCGTACTGTTCGTGGCCACGAGCAATCTGAATCTCACCATTGCGGTTTCGGCCGTGTTGGCGGTATTGCAGGTTATTGTGCGACTGATTCAGCGCCAGTCGGTAATGGGCGCGGTCTCTGGTCTGGTGGCGGTAGGCATCTGCCTGATTTGGGCATGGCAGACTCATGAGGCCCGCAATTACTACATCTTCGGATTCATTACCAATGCTGGCTATGCCGCGTTGCTTGCCGTGTCGCTGATTGCGCGCGTGCCCGGACTGGGTTTGGTCGTCGAATTCATCCGTAGCCTGCCCACCGAGCATTTCAAGGCATGGTTCCATGACTGGATGGACGACAAGGCCCTGAAACGCGCCTATATGATTGTCACCGGCCTGTGGGTCGGTCTGTTCCTGCTGCGGCTGGTGGTGCAGGTGCCGCTGTATCTGACCAACCATGTAGCTGCACTCGGCGTGACCCGCCTGCTCATGGGCATTCCGTTCTGGGCATTGGCGATTTGGGTGAGTTACCTCATTATTGCCACGCCGATGCACCGGCATAAGGTCGCGGCTAGGAAGATACAGACTGAAGTCGCTGTTGATGCCGAACTCGAACCGAGCGCAACCGGAAAGGACGATGATGCAAGCTGAAGTTCGTATCGAACGATACGCCGACCAAGGCCGCTGCGTGGCCCATATCGACGGTCGTGTGGTGTTCGTCCGCTTCGCCTTGCCCGACGAACTCGTGCGAGTCGAACTTGACGAGCCCCACGACCGGGACGACCGGTTCTGGACCGGCGAAGTCGTCGAGGTTCTCGAGCCGTCCGAAGACCGAGTCACCCCGGCATGGCCACTTGCCGGTCCCTTGGCGATGGGCGGGGGAGTGGGCGGCGCGGATCTCGTGCACGTCTCTTTGCCCGGCCAGCTCAAGTGGAAGGCCATCACCGTCTCCGAACAGATGAGCCGACTCGGCCATATCGACGTGGCCGTTCCCATCGAGCGCATGCCCGGCGACAAGGCAGCCGGCGGCCTCAATTGGCGTACCCGCATCGAAATGATTGCCGACGACAACGGCATGCCATCCATGCGCCGGCGCGGCACACACAACCGCGTGGCCATCGACACCATGCCGCTTGCCACGCGCACGCTGCTGGACGTCGCCAAGCGCGAACACGTGTGGGAAGGCGGCTTTGAACCCGGCTCCCAGATTCGTCTTTCCGTGCCCGAACCGCGCGGCGAGATCGTCGATACCGCGGCAGCAGACGACAATTACGCCGTACTTGTGGACGGCGAACTGCGCGCCGGCTCCCAGCTGCTCACCGAACAGGTGACCATCAACGGCACGACCTTCGACTATCAGGTTGACGCCAACGGTTTCTGGCAAGTGCATCGCCAAGCGCCGATCGCCCTCGGTACGCACGTGATCAACCTGGTCAACGGGCAGCTGCAGTCAGCGGCGGACGCCGTAATCTGGGATTTGTATTCCGGTTCCGGCCTGTTCACCCTGCCGCTGGCCACAATGACCGGTGAACGCACCCGCATGCTCAGCGTTGAAGGCGCGCGTGTGGCCGTCAAGAACGCCCAGCGCAATCTGCGCGCCATGAACCTGAACGACGTGGACGCCCGCGCGGGTGACGTCTCGCGCACGCTGGACCATGTGCCGGCGCATCTGGCCAAGCCGAATGTCGTAGTGCTTGATCCGCCGCGTGCCGGTGCTCGTGCCAAGGTCTGCCGCCAGATTGCCGCGGCCGGCGCATCCAGCGTGGTCTACATCGCCTGTGATCCCACCAGCCTCGCACGCGACACCGCGACACTCATCGGCGAAGGCTACGAGCTCAAAGACATCCGTGCCTTCGATATCTACCCGATGACCCACCATGTTGAGACGGTGGCCCTGTTTACCCGCTGACAGGTGAGCATATGACACGACGAATTCTCGGATTGCTGGCCTGCATGGCGGCTGTGTTGTCCCTGGCCGCCTGCACGCCGGCCGGTAGGGCGGTCGGCGATACCCAAGACAGCATGCCGGAAGTCGCCCACGATTCCACACATCCCACGGATGTCACAGTCGGCTTTGTGGGGTCGACTGACACCGCCGCAGACGAGTTCGTCATCAATGCGCTGTCTGATGACAAACTCAATGTCTACTATGCCTCGCTCGAAACATCCGCAAGCTCGGCAAACGCAACTGATGGTGTATCCGGTGAAACCGAATCTTCTGACGCCGGCACTACCAGCGAAAACGGTGCCGATAGTATGGATGCTCATACTGGCGTCGACAAGAATGCGGTCACCGCACAGCAGGGTGTTGCCGATTTCGTAGCTCGCGCGGTCAAAATCGTGGTTATCAGCGGCATCGACGTTACCGACGCCAACCGGGAGAGCTGGAACCAGACGTTGACCAATGCGCGTGAAGCCGGTATTCCAGTCGCTCTCATTGATCCAAAGCATGCGCCCGAAGATGAACTGCTGTACGCCGTCATCCTTCACCTCAACACCAACAGTGCCGATTCTGGCGACACTGCCGATACCAAGCCAATGACTATTACTGACGCCGTGCTCACCATCACGCGCGACGAACCCCACGAACGCGAGATCAAAGTCACCGTTTCCTGAGCCGAATCAGGCCCTTGAAGCTGAGAAACCACCCTGAATCATCCCTGAGCCTTAGCGGATTGCGAAACAAGACGCGGTAGGCTGGAGAATATGAGTGCAACAACAGCCGTGGAAATGCCTGAGATCGGAGCGACCGGTCTTACCCCCAAAGAAGTGGTGCAGCGTATCGAAAGTGGCCAATCGAATGCGGTGAAAACATCCACCTCGCGTTCGGTTCAAGATATCGTGCGAGCCAACGTATTCACGCTGTTCAACGGCATCATCTTCGCCGCGATGGTACTGGTGCTGATCACCGGTTCCTGGAGGGACGCGGTGTTCGGTTTCGTCATCATCATCAACACGGGCATCGGCATCGTCACCGAACTCAGGGCCAAGCGCACGCTGGACAGGCTTTCCATCCTTGTGGCCTCCGAATTCCTCGTGCATCGTGACGGCAGGGACGTGGAGGTGCCCCACAACGAGATCGTGCTCGACGACCTGCTGTGGATCCGTGCCGGCGAACAGGTGCCGGCCGACGGGCAGATCATCCAGACCTGGGGACTGGAGCTTGACGAGTCCATGCTCACCGGCGAATCGCGTACCGTGCGCCACAAGGTGGGGGAGCAGGTGTATTCCGGCGCCACCGCGGTCTCCGGCATGGCATTGGTCAAGGTCAATGCGGTCGGCAGCCATTCCTACGCCGCCACGCTCACCGCGCAGGCCAAGGTATACAAGAAAACCGTGTCCGACCTGAACAAGGGCATCAACACGATTTTGAAATTCATGACCTTCCTCGTGGTACCGCTGTGCATTCTGCTGATTCTTTCGCAGGTTCATACGGTCGGTGGTTGGGGCACCGCACTCTCCACCGGCGAATGGCGGCAAGCCGTGGTTTCCGCGGTCGCCGGCGTGGTAGGCATGATTCCCGAAGGCTTGGTGCTGCTGACTTCGCTGAACTTCGCGGTGGCCGCCATGCGTCTCGCCCGTCACAATACGCTGGTGCAGGAGCTCGAATCCGTGGAGACACTGGCTCGCGTGGACGCGCTGAACCTCGATAAAACCGGTACGATCACCGATGGCGGCATCGCCTTCAACCGGCTCGTGATGCTCGGCTCCGCCAATGCGACTGCGGAACAGGCAGCCACGCAGTCTCTCTACGACTGCTGCAACGAAGAGCAGCCCAACGGCACTGGCCAAGCCGTACTCGCCGGGCTTAAGGCCCAAGGATATGGGGCAGGTGCGGTTGAGTCTCGTGTCCCGTTCTCTTCGGCGCGCAAATGGAGCGCGGTGCGTAAATCCGGCGAGACCTGGTACATGGGGGCGCCGGAGGTTATTATTTCTGCGCTTGAGGGTGACTATTCGTCGGTGTTGCAGCGGGTTAACGAGTATGCCAATGACGGCAACCGTGTGTTGCTGGTTGCGCGGTCTACAGCTCCCCTCAGTCCGCTTCGCGGACGGCTCCCCTCGGAGAGGGGAGCCGAGAAGAGCGAGCTGGCTCCCCTCTCCGAGGGGAGCTGTCGCCAAAAGCGACTGAGGGGAGCAGTTGAGGGAGCCAATGTCTCGGACGACCCGCAACTGGATGTGCAGGCTGAGCCGGTGGCGTTGGTGTTGTGCTCTGAGAAGATTCGCGAGGACGCCGAGCGGACGCTCGCTTGGTTCCGTGAGCAGGGTGTGCGCTGTCGTGTGATTTCCGGCGACAATCCAGTGACCGTGGGTGCCATCGCCCGCAGAGTGAAACTCACCGGCGACCATGAGCTGGTGGCGATGGACGCGCGCGAACTGCCTGAGGACGTGAACGAACTTGCCCGCGTGCTCGAAAACGTCGATGTGCTCGGCCGCGTGCTGCCCGACCAGAAGAAGGCCATAGTGCAAGCGCTGCACACGCAGAACCACGTGGTGGCCATGACCGGCGACGGCGTCAACGACGCGCTCGCCATCAAGGAGGCGGACCTTGGCATCGCCATGGGCAATGCGGCACCCGCCACCAAGGCCGTGGCCCAGGTGGTGCTGGTGGATTCGAAGTTCTCGCACCTGCCGGACGTCGTGGCGCGAGGCCGTCAGGTCATGGCCAATATGGAGCGCGTGGCCAGCCTGTTCCTCGTCAAAACCGTGTACTCCGCGCTGATCTCGCTCGGCGTAGTGCTGACGCAAATCCCATACCCATACCTGCCGCGCCATATCACGTATATCGGCGCTCTCACCATCGGCATGCCCGCGTTCATTCTGGCGCTCGCGCCGAACACGCGCCGCTATATTCCGGGATTCCTCAAGCGCGTGGTCACGTTCGCGCTGCCGGGCGGCATCGCCACCGCGCTGTCGGTGTTGCTGGCTTCATGGACCCTGCCGAACGTCATGGGCTGGGATGTGGTGAACAATGACGCCGATCTGTCGGCTTTGCGCGCCACCAGCGCCATTATTCTGTTTTTGATGGGCGTGTTTGTGCTGGCCCGTGTGGCGAGGCCGCTCAACAGCTGGCGAGGTGCGCTGGTCGCGGGGTTCGCGGCGGCCGGCATCATCGGCGCGTTCATCCCGTTCGTGGCGAACTTCTTCGCGCTGATTCTGCCTACCGGCACTGCGTTGGTGGCCACGCTGATTGCGTTGGGCGGCGCGGCCATGATTTTCGTGATCTGTCTATGGCTGGCTCCGCTGGTCGGCAGAATATTCGGCAATCTACTGCGCCAGCACGGTTTCAATATCTAATAGCGGCGAATTGTCTCACACTTCAAGCCGACACGCCAGAGCCAAAGTAACGTACCCGTACCATTTGTATCGGATAATCAACGGCATCATAAGCCGATTCATGATTTCGGAGGAAGCATGTCCTTACGCGACGACCAGCTGGCTACCCTCAAGGCAGCCGGCAAGGACTTCGATTACTACAACATCGCCAATCTTGACGGCATCGATCATCTGCCGTACTCGCTGAAGGTACTGGTCGAGAATCTGGTACGCAACATCGACGGTGCCAACATCACCGACGAACACGTCAAGACCCTGCTCGACTGGGATCCGAACGCCGAACCCAGCCACGAGATCCAGTTCACGCCGTCCCGCGTGATCATGCAGGACTTCACCGGCGTGCCCTGCATCGTGGACCTCGCCACCATGCGTGACGCGGTCAAGGACCTTGGCGGCGACCCGGAGGTCATCAACCCGCAGGTCCAGTCCGATATGGTCATCGACCACTCTGTGCAGATCGACAAGTACGGCATCGCCGACGCGGTCCAGCAGAACATGGACATCGAGTACCAGCGCAACGGCGAACGCTACCAGTTCCTGCGCTGGGGTCAGCAGGCATTCAAGAACTTCCGCGTGGTGCCGCCGGGAACCGGCATTATCCACCAGGTCAACATCGAATACTTGGCCAAGGTGGTCATGAGCAAGGCCGAGGCCAACGGCAACGCGCTCGCCTACCTCGACTCCTGCGTGGGCACCGACTCGCACACCACCACCGAAAACGGTCTGGGCGTGCTCGGCTGGGGCGTCGGCGGCATTGAAGCCGAGGCCGCCATGCTCGGCCAGCCGATCTCCATGCTCGTGCCGCGCGTGGTCGGCTTCAAGCTCACCGGCTCCATCCCGGAGGGCGTTACCGCCACCGATGTGGTCCTGACCATCACCGACATGCTCCGCAAGCACGGCGTGGTCGGTAAGTTCGTGGAATTCTACGGCGAAGGCATCGCCTCCGTGCCGCTGGCCAACCGCGCCACCATCGGCAACATGGGCCCCGAGTTCGGCTCCACCTGCGGCATCTTCCCGATTGACAATGTCACGCTCGACTACCTGCGCCTGACCGGCCGCTCCGAAGAGCAGGTCGCGTTGGTCGAAGCCTACGCCAAGGCCAACAAGCTGTGGGGCGACGCTTCCGACCCGGATTACGTGGAACCGCAGTACTCCGAATACGAGGAACTCGACCTCGGTACCGTGGTGCCGTCCATCGCTGGCCCGAAGCGCCCGCAGGACCGCATTCTGCTGTCCGAAGCCAAGAGCATGTTCGAGAAGACCGCCCCCGCCTACGAGACCGAGAAGACCGTCAAGGATCCGGTGGCCGTGTCCACCGACTTCCGTGGCGATTTCGACATCGAAAACGGCGACGTGGCCATCGCCTCGATCACCTCATGCACCAACACCTCCAACCCGTCCGTGATGATCGCCGCCGGCCTGATCGCCCGCAACGCACATGCCAAGGGCCTTAAGCCCAAGCCCTGGGTCAAGACCTCGCTGGCTCCCGGCTCGCAGGTCGTGGCCGACTACCTGAAGGCCGCGGGGCTGCAGGACGACCTCGATGCACTCGGCTACCAGCTCGTCGGCTTCGGCTGCGCCACCTGCATCGGCAACTCCGGCCCGCTGCTGCCCGAGATTTCCGAGGCGATCAACGCCAACGACCTGACCGTCACCGCCGTGCTTTCCGGCAACCGCAACTTCGAAGGCCGCATCAGCCCGGACGTCAAGATGAACTACCTGGCCTCCCCGCCGCTGGTCATCGCCTACGCGCTCGCCGGCACGATGGACTTCGACTTCGAGACCCAGCCGCTCGGCACCGACGCGGACGGCAACGACGTGTACTTGAAGGACATCTGGCCCACCAATGCCGAGGTCGCCGCCATGGTCGACGGCAGCGTGAGCCGCGAGATGTTCCTCAAGGACTACGCCTCCGTGTTCGACGGCGACCACCGCTGGAAGGGCCTCGACGTGCCGGAAGGCGAGCTGTTCGCGTGGAACGACAAGTCCACCTATGTGCGCAAGCAGACCTTCTTCGACGGCATGAAGGCCACGCCGGACCCGGTCGCCGATATCCACGGCGCCCGTGTGCTGGCCCTCCTGGGCGACTCGGTCACCACCGACCACATCTCCCCGGCAGGCGCGTTCAAGGCCTCCAGCCCGGCCGGCAAGTACCTGACCGAGCGCGGCGTGGAGCCGAAGAACTTCAACTCTTACGGTTCTCGCCGAGGCAACCACGAGATCATGGTGCGCGGCACGTTCGGCAACATCCGTCTGCGCAACCAGCTGCTCGCCTCCGTGGGCGAGGAGGTGACGCCTGGCGGCTTCACCTACGACTTCCTCGCCAAGAAGCCGACCACGATCTTCGAAGCCTCCCGCGACTACATCGACAACAAGGTGCCGCTCGTGGTGCTCGCCGGCAAGGAATACGGCACCGGCTCCTCGCGCGACTGGGCCGCCAAGGGCACGGTGATGCTCGGCGTCAAGGCCGTGATCACCGAAAGCTTCGAGCGCATCCACCGCTCCAACCTGATCGGCATGGGCGTGCTGCCGCTGCAGTTCCCGGCAGGCGAATCCTATGAGTCCCTGGGCCTCAACGGCACCGAGACCTACGATATCGCCGGCGTCGAGAAGCTCAACGAGGGCGTGACCCCCAAGACGGTCCACGTCACCGCCACCCACGAGGACGGCTCCAAGACCGAGTTCGACGCGGTGGTCCGCATCGACACGCCCGGTGAGGCCGACTACTACCGTAACGGCGGCATCCTCCAGTACGTGCTGCGCAACCTCATGAAGTAACCACCTTCTTGGCTCCCCTCTCTTGAGGGGAGCTGTCAGCGAAGCTGACTGAGGGGAAAAGGCCGGTATCCGCCAACGGATACCGGCCTTTTCCATGCATGCCAAAATGCTATACTGTATAGCATCTTCGAAATGGAGGTTGCCATGACCATGGTCCAAATGAACGTTCGCATTGATGCGAAACTGAAGAACGAGGTCGAAGAAGTCCTCAAGGGCAAAGGCGTATCGGTGAGTGACGTAATCCGGTCGCTGTGGTTATACATCGCCGACCGCAAGGAAGTGCCGGCATTGGAAACGACCGCCGAAGAGCAAGCCCGCGAGGAGGAAAAGCAGCGCAAGCTGAAACTGATTCGAGAAGGTGCCGGATACGTACACAAGGAACTGGTCAAGGCCGGACTGATCTCAGAAGGCACCGACCTCATGGAAGGCCTTACCTACAAGCAGTTCCGCGACAAAATGTACGACGAGCAACTTGATGCGTATTACAACATGAAGAGGGCCGATTGATGACCGACGTTTCCATGCAGCGTATTTTGCTTGATACCAACGTACTGTTGGACTATTTGCTCCATCGCGATGATCACGCCAAGATGGCGGAAGCGGTTATGGAACTTGGCGCGAAGAACAACGTTACGTTGTTGTGCGCGTCATTGTCGCTGAAGGATATCGCATACCTATCATCATCGGCGATTCGTAGGGAATTCAAACCGAATGAATCGGAAGTGGAGAATTTCACTCGCGGCTTTCTGTCGTCACGGGTGCCATGGCGTTGTATCGAGCAGGTGAAGGAGATGTGTGACATCGTCGCTGTCGATGAGTCGACATGTGATAGGGCTTTTTCCCTGCAAAAACGGCATCGGGATTTTGAAGATGATCTGATCATCGTTGCCGCGCAACAATCCGGTGCCAACTGTGTGGTCACATCGGATGCCGAATTAATCAGTCATTTTCCCGAATATTGCAAAACACCGGCTGAAATCGTGGCGGCGCTGGAATAAATGAGCGTGTGGCTCCCCTCACGGAGGGGAGCCACCAATGATGTGCCGGCTACTGTAGCCTACTGCGCCTGTAGACGGAACTGCTTCCAGATGTCGCTGAGCTTCTGACCGTTGCGCGTGCGCTTCCACACGTCCAGACCGCCGCCGCGACGTCCTCCGGCGGCGGCACGGGCCGCGGCGGTCGGAGTCGGATATTCGGAGCCGTCATCCAGACGGAGACGACCGTTTTCGGTGACCGTGGCGAACCAGCGCTCGCCCTTGCGCGGCCGCTCCCACACCAGACGCTCGCCCGGCACCAGCAGACCAGCGTCAATCACCTGCCGGATCGTGACGCGCCGCGAACTATGAGACGGCCGTGGAGAGGTCTTCGACAACTCATCGACATTCTGCTTGGTCAGATCACGGGCGTCCTTGTCATACCGGATGCCCCAGTATTCCACGATGAGTCGGACCGACTCTTCCTGCCGCGCCTCCAGCAGGGCAGGTGTGCAGTCAGCGAAATCCTTCAACTGATTGGTCAGCGGGAAACGACGTGAATCCGCGCGCAACAGCATGCGGTCGCGACGTGCCGGATATTCACTCAACCTGTCCAACTGATCCTCAGGGCCCTGCACCAGCGCCATATTGCCGAGTCGGTACATCCAGAAATCATGCTGATCCTGCGGCCAGTCCGCAAACGATTTCGACCGTTCGATATCCAACGGCATAATCGGCAGCGCACTGAACCGGCGTGGTCGATCCAACTGCATGCCGGCCTTCTGCTCGTTGGCGCGAATCAGCAGCAGACGGACCAAATCGCCGTCACCCTGCATCTCGCCATGCAAACGGACCAATGCGCCTTCACGGTCGCCGTCCGAGACATGCAACCCGTTCACGCGCTGGACCAAATAGCCCTTGTCAAGATCACGGATGGCGGCGTTCGCATAACCGCGCCGCTCCAACGCTCCAGTGCGATTCAGCGTGCGGATGCCGGTCACCTGTTCCAATGCGGTCAGAATTTCCAGCAGCCGACGCTCGTCATGGGCGCCCAACGATTCCAACGTGGCCGTGGTTCTGGCGATACGTGAGGCACGAACCACGAACGGCGACAAATCGGCGTCGCCCAGCCCGCGATACGAATTGACCAACGCCCACATGGCCACGGGCTTCCACTCGTGGCTGCGGTAATCGTCCAATCCCTCAAGCCGGCCACGCACCTCGGCAGGCAGTACGGTATCGCTGGGGCGCGCGATGATCCGCCACGCCATCGCGTAGGGTGCCAGCACCTGGTTGATGAACGTGGGCACCGTGCCTTTGTCGATGTACGGTTGCAGCACGTCGGCCAGGAAATCCTCGATGAGCTTGTCGGTGGCCGGCTTGTGCGTGAGTACGAGATGCAGATAGGCGAAGAATTCCTCACAGTCATGCGGATCGTCGCCGATTGGGTCAATGATGTCATCCCAACGGGCTGCGTACACGTCAAGTTCGGCGGTCGACAGGCTGGCCGTGGCGCGCGCCTTGAACACGTCGGACGGGGTGAGCGGCAGGCCGCGCATGTTCATCACGTCGAAGATGCGATGCGCGCCGTCGAGATCGTCGGTGGTCACGATGACGAGCGTCACCTCGTTGACCAGATACTGCGCGAATTGCTGGCGTTCGGATGCCGACCAATTGGAGATCTCGTCGTACGTCTTGCGGATGTTGGCGACGATGTTGCGTTGCGCAGCGGTCGCCAGATCGTCGTCGTTCATGTCGAACACGGATTCGAGGTTGTCCTCCTGCACGTGTTCGCGGAAGAACGCCGCGTCGCGCTCGCGCAACGTGAGGCGAGGCTCGGTGACGATGCCGCGCAGCTTGTCGCCGGGCTCCACCAGCAGCGCGTCGAGTTGGCGCATGAGGTCCGGGTCTCGCTCCAGATCGCGCAGCACGGCGATGATGATCGACAGGGATACCAGCCGCTGCTGCCCGTCGATCACGTCATAACGGTTGTCGCCCTCGCGTACCAGAATCAGCGAGCCGAGGAAGTACGGGGTACCGGGTGACTTGCAGGCGTCGTCCAAGTCGCTTACCAGTTGCAGGATGTTCTCGGCCTTCCATATGTAGGCCCGCTGGAATGAGGGGATTGTGAACCGGAAATCCGGGGTGAACACTTTCCCGAGTGGTAGTTCCTTCGCGCTGATTGCCATGTCAATCCCTTCGTCGCCGGCCTTTGGACGGTATGCCGACGTGCCGACTGTGCTCAAGCCTACCAGTGTTCGCCCGGCGGCGGGCGCATCACGCCGGCTCGGGCACCGACCCCTCGTACAAGTAGAACGAAGACGGGTTTTCTCCCGGACCGGATGCGGGCAGTGACTGCTCGCACACCTGCGTCAGGCCGCGATGTACATAGAATCCGACATCGCACGTGGTATCCGTGAATAGGAAGTATTGACGTATGCCGGCTGCGTGGAATGCGCTCATCATCGTCTCGAACATGCGCCGGCCCAGACCGTGACCGCGCGCCGCCGGATCAAGTACGAACAGCACCACTTCAGCCGAATACTCATGGCCAATGTTCGCCGCCTGCTTACGCAGTTGCCTATCGACATGAAGAGTCCCGAGAATCTCGCTCGCAGCTGCCATGCCGTCGTGGGCAAACGCCAGTTGCAATAGCTTGCGCAACGAATGACGCCGGTGCATGTTCAGCGGGCTGCGATGGTCGAGCTCGTCGATACGCCCCACAATCAATGCGACGGGTTTATCTTCCAGCTCCGCGACAAAGGCCGTGGTCACACGTGCCAGACAGTTCTCCCAATCGGCCTCGGCTGCCAGCAAGCCGGTCCGCTCATCATATTCGGCGTACCAAGTGCGGCGCACCAGGTCGATCAGCGCCGGATAATCGTCTTTACGTAACGTTCGAATAATCGCTTCACTCATGTTCTCCATTATGACTGATATGGCTCGATAACCGGACGTGTTACAGTCGTGCCGGCAAATCGGCCCGCTCCACCAGCCTCGCCATCTGTACGCGGCCCATATTGAGCTTGTCCGCCGCGGAGGAGAGATGCGCCTTGGCCGTACGCTCCGAGATAAACATACGGGAGGCGATTTCGGTGTTGGGCTATGTGCTGCAAGACGATTCGCCGATTACGGTGTATGCCACGCGCATGGTGGAAACGCCCGTTACGCTTTGAGATGAGCAGAACGAGCCGATCGATCATATTCATGGAATGTTCAGCTTTGTTCCTCTAAGATTGGTACTGGAACAAACGCTAAAGGAGCGATTATGACATTCGGTCAGCAGCCCCAGAACAACGGGCAATACAACCCGCAATACAACACGCCTGATTACAACGCCGCCCAACAGTCTGGATATGGCCAGCAATACGCACAGTCCGGTTACGGCCAGGACTACTATGCCCAGCCGCAGGGCGCTCCCACCTACCAATACGTGCCGCAGGGTACTGGTGCCGGTGCGGGTGCGGCCACCATCAACACGACGATGACCTACAACTATGAGGAAGCCCGCCGAGTCTCAGTGACCAAGGTGTACGGCGAGATGACCATCGGCATCCTCGTCACCGCCGTGGTCGCCGTGCTCGGCCAGATCACCGGAGCCTACTACAGCTTCCTCATGGCCACCGGCATGGTGGGCCTCATCGGCCTGTGCGTGGTGCAGATTGCCCTGGCCGTGGTGCTCGGCATGCGCGTCACCAAGATGAAGTCGGTCACCGCGCGCGTCATGTTCTATGTGTACGCCGCATTGATGGGCTTCACCTTGAGCTCGATTTTCATGGTCTACGACCTCGGCTCGATCGGCGTGGCACTCGGTGTCACCGCCGCGTTCTTCTTCGCGCTGACCATGTTCGGCATGACTACCAAGTTCGACATGCTCAAGGCCGGACCGATCCTGATGATCGGCCTGATCGTGCTCATCATCTCGCAGATCGTGCTCGCCTTCGTGCAGGTCGACGGCATGACCAAGATTGTGTGCGCGATTGGCCTGATCCTGTTCGCCGGCATGACCATCTACGACGCGCAGTCCACGCGCGCGCTGCTGACCGAATACGAGGCCCAGGGCCCGGAAATGGTCAAGAAGATCTCCATCCTGTGCGCCCTGAACCTGTACCTCGACTTCGTGAACATGTTCCTGTACATCCTGCAGCTGCTCGGTAACAGGGACTAGCCTCGTCAGCCGATTGGTGGGCGGCATGTAGCCTGCTCGTCAAACGTCACAGCCCGACCACATTGTGGCCGGGCTTTTTCATGTCTGTCACATTCGCACGTTAGGCTGGCTCCCCGTGAAAAGACAAGAACTCGTAGGCATGCTGAGCCTGTTGTTGACCGCGCTGATCTGGGGTTTTGCGTTCGTGGCGCAGGTCCAGGGTATGGATTCGATGTCGCCGATGTTCTTCAACGCCACGCGCTTCACGCTGGGAGCACTGTCTTTGGTGCCGATTCTGCTGTGGCAGCGTGGACGGGGGAGCGCGGATAAGGGCGATACAGCCGGGGCCGATGTCGTTGGGGCCGAGGCATCCGGGGCCGTCTCCACAGATGCCGCATCGAACGGTGCATCCGACGTCGTTACCATCACCGGTGCCAAGCTGAATGCGAACAAGCCCGATTCGGCCGTGGCGCGATTGCTCGCTAACCCGGTGGTCGTTTCCGTGATCTGCGGCATCGTGCTGTTCACCGCCAGCACCCTGCAGCAGTATGGCATTCTGTACGGCAAATCGGCCGGCCGCGCGGGATTCCTGACCGCCATGTACATCGTGATGGTGCCGTTGCTGGCCTTCGTGTTCCTGCGCCGGTGCATCGGCATGCTGGTGTTCGTGGCCGTGGCGCTGTCCATCGCCGGCTTCTATCTGCTGTGCATCACCGATGGTTTCGGTTCGATTGGTTTGGCGGATATCCTGCTCGTGTTCACGGCCGTGCTGTTCGCCGTGCATATTCTGGTGATCGATACTTTGGGCGGCACCGTGGACGCCATCAAGCTTTCATTCGGCCAGTTCTGCACCACCGCCGTGCTGAGCTGGGCGGGTTCGCTGATCGAAGGCTCGGTCGACTGGGCCGGCGCTGCTCATTCCTGGATTCCGATTCTGTACGCCGGCATCGGCTCGGTGGGCATCGCGTACACCTTGCAGGTGGTCGGCCAGCAATGGGTGCCACCGACGCGAGCCAGCCTGCTGATGAGCCTCGAATCGTTCTTCTCGGCGGTAGGCGGTGCGTTGCTTCTCGGTGAGGTGATGACCCCGCGCGGCTACCTCGGCTGCGCCCTCATCTTCCTCGGCACCCTACTGGCCCAAGCGCCGGCCAGGCTGCCGAAGTGGCTGCAACGGTGAATGAATCGGCCGCAGGCCGATTCCATAGCACCTCAGTCCGAGGTCTTAGGCGCTTCGCCCACTTGCGGCGCGCCGTTGATGTCGCGGTGGATGTTCTGCATCTGTACCTCGATGTTCTGCAATGAGCGCGCGCAGTCGAGCAGCGTCTGGGAATGCTCGGCGAGCTTGTTGTCCGGCAAATCGGTCTTGTAGCGCAGCGCATGCTCCAGCGACGCCCAATAATCCATGGCGATGGTGCGGAACTGCACCTCCACCGGCGTGTAATGCGCGCCCGAGGAGAGGAACACGGGCACCGCGTAGATTACGTGCAATGAACGATACCCGTTCTGTTTCGGGTTCTTGATGTAATCCTTGACGCGCAGCACCTGAATATCGGACTGCGACGACAGATAGTTGGACACGGAATACACGTCGTCGCGGTAATTACAGATCACGCGGATGCCGGCCACATCGAACAGATTGTCCTTAATCGAATTGACGCCGATCGGCAGACCCTTGCGCTCCAGTTTGCCGATGATCGAGCTCACCGACTTCAGACGGCGTTCCATATGATGTATCGGGTCATGGCTGAACCGCACCTGGAACTCGTCGTCGAGAATCTCCAGTTTGGTGCTGATCTCGTACATCGCGCCTTCATACACCTGCATGAGGTCAACGAATTCAACGACCTGTTCGGGAGTGAAGGTGCCTCCCGGAAGATCCAACGCTTTGAGACGGGCTTGCAGATCGGAGGTTTTGAGTCGGCTATGTCGGTCAAGTATCACGTCCACCAATATACTCGGCGGATTCCAGCCAATCTGGACGTTCGCGGGGAATCTTTCCAAGAACCCATAATTTGACATCGTGACAACCAATGGCATGCGTGGCCGGATCATGACGAACCCCGCCGATAGAATCGGTCGTTATGAATGAAGACATGATGACCGAGGCGGAGCGTGCCTCGATTGCAGCCGATGGAACCGATGGTTTGCTGGGGGAGCGCGGCAAGGGCGTGTTCCATATCCATACGCTCGGCTGCCAGATGAACGTGCACGATTCCGAGCGCATCGCCGGCGTGCTGGAGGCCAATGGCTACGTGCCTGCAACCGAGGACCAGATCAATGACAATGACCTCGATTTGCTGGTGCTCAATACCTGTGCGGTACGCGAGAACGCAGCCGAACGCATGTATGGCACCATTGGCCGATTCAATCGCGTCAAACTGGTCCGGCCGAACCTGCAGATCGCCGTTGGCGGCTGCATGGCCCAGCTTGACCGCAAGAAGATCGCGGATACTGCGCCATGGGTTTCCGCGGTGTTCGGTACCAAGAACATCGAAGATCTGCCCAAGCTGTTGGATCAGAATCGTGCGACCGGCAAGGCGCAGGTCCAGGTCACTGAACAATTGCGGCAGTTCCCGAGCCAGCTTCCCGCCGCCCGCGCCTCCCGCATCAGCTCGTGGGTGGCGATTTCCGTGGGCTGCAATAACACCTGCACGTTCTGTATTGTGCCCACCACGCGAGGCAAGGAAAAGGACCGCCGCCCCGGTGACATTCTTGATGAGATTCGCCAATGTGTGGCCGATGGTGCCAAGGAGGTTACGCTTCTCGGCCAGAACGTGAACTCGTTCGGTTATGGTATTGGCGATCGATACGCTTTCAGCAAGCTGTTGCGCGCCTGCGGCACCATCGACGGTCTCGAACGTGTGCGCTTCACTTCGCCGCACCCGGCCGCCTTCACCGATGATGTGATTGCAGCCATGGCCGAAACGCCGAATATCATGCACCAGCTGCACTTCCCGCTGCAGTCCGGCTCCGACCGCATCCTGCGCGCGATGCGCCGCTCCTACCGCTCCGCCAAGTTCCTCGACATACTGGGCCGCATCCGCGCCGCCATGCCCGACGCGCAGATCTCCACCGACATCATCGTCGGCTTCCCCGGCGAAACCGAGGAGGACTTCCAGCAGACCATGGACGTGGTGCGCCAGGCGCGCTTCTCCTCGGCGTTCACGTTCATCTACTCGCCACGCCCCGGCACGCCGGCCGCCGCAATGGAACAGATTCCGCGCGACGTGGTGCAGGACCGGTTCGACCGTCTGGTGGCGTTGCAGGAGCAGATCACCGAAGAGAACCTCGCCACATTCGAGGGCCGCGACGTCGAAGTGATGATCACCGGCAAACTCGGCAAGAAAGACACCGACACCCACCGTGTCACCGGCCGCGAGAAAACCGGCGTGCTGGTGCACATCGGCGTGCCTGAAGGCGAACCGGTACCTGAAATCGGCGATTTCGTCACGGTCACCGTCACACACGCCGGCCGCCATAATCTGCTTGCCGACCCCGACGTGGCCGCCGGCCAGACCTATTCCGTGCGGCACTGAGGGGGCGTATATGACGCAACGAGTCGTCTCCATCGTCGGTCCCACCGCGTCCGGCAAGACGGGGTTGGGCATCGCCATCGCCCGGCGTCTGGCCGAAGCGGGGGAGCGGGCCGAAATCGTGAACGCGGACGCCTACCAGATGTACCGCGACATGGATATCGGCACCGCCAAACCCACCGCCGAGGAACAGGCGGCCGTGCCGCACCATCTCATCGACATCATCGACCCCGAAGACACGATGAGCGTGGCCCGATTCCAGCAGCTTGCGCGCGAGACCATCGCCGACCTGCAATCACGTGGCATCCGGCCGATTCTCGTCGGCGGCTCCGGCTTGTACGCCAGAGCGGCCATCGATGACATCACCTTCCCCGGCACCGATCCCGACGTGCGCACACGTCTTGAGGAACGCGAGAAAACCGAGGGTGCCGGTGCTTTGTTCGACGAGTTGCGGGCCAAAGACCCCGAGGCCGCCGCGCGCATGGACCCACGCAATCCACGCCGCACCATCCGTGCGCTGGAGGTCATCGAGCTTACCGGCAAACCGTATTCGGCCAGTCTGCCGCGCTACCGGTACGTGATTCCGTCCGTGCAGATCGGACTCGACCTGGACCGCCCGGACTTGGACCATCGCATCGATTTGCGCACCAAGCAGATGTATGACGATGGGTTCATCGAAGAAGTCGAACGGTTGCGCCCGCATCTGGGTGCCACCGCCGTACGTGCGCTCGGCTATCAGCAGATCATCGACCTGCTGGACGGCATCTGGGATGTGAACGACGCCTTCGCGGACATCGCACAGAAAACCAAGCGACTCGCCCGCAAACAGATGGGATGGTTCGGCCGTGACCCGCGCATCCACTGGCTGCAGGCCCTGAACCCGAAACTGGTCGACAACGCGATGGCCATTATCGCGCACGCCGACGCCGGCGACTACGACCCGATCGACGCCCGAGCCGACGAATACACCCAGCATCATCTGGGGGATATCACGGCGTAGGAATCAGCCAAAGGCCGATGCAATCACCCGCAATCAGTGTGCAGGCCCCTGATTCCAGCCGGCGATCAAGAACACGCGCGTCGGATTCGCCGGGCGTAGTATCGCGTCGAACATCGTCTCCAGTGCAGACGTGTCGCCCCGATATGCCGAGTGCTTGGCGGAGCGATACTCTTCGCGCGTCACTGAGCCCCAGTCGAGATCCCAGCCGGCGTCATGCGCCAAGCGTGAACCGAATATACGCAGCACCATCGCATTGCCGCCACGGAACGGATGCAGATAACCGAGCTCATCATAAATAGAAGCAAATGCGTGAACGAACACGTCGCGATCCAACGCATGCAGGTTGCGCTTGTCCGCCAACTCCATCGCGATGTTGTGCGCGCCGGTCTCAATGAGCCCAGCCGGGAAGAACGCCTCAGGATTCGCGGCCCGAGCCCGGTCGTTCGTCACCTCACGTGTGGTGTTTGAGGTACGCAACTTGCCCGCATCCTCAAACACGCCTTCGAACAGCCCCTTATGAATGGCGGTCAGCTCATCCAAGTCGCCAGACGGATTCCATCGACGTTCCGCCAACAACACGGTACGTGCGAACACCGCATCCGCCCGATCCGTGGCATGATCATCCAGACTGCCGGCAGCCAGACGATCCTTTCCGGCAGGGCCGGCGGCGGCGCGCAGACGCATGGCGGTCTGTTCGTCCGCCACGTCGATGAGATGGGTCACGGGCTTCAAGCCGCGTTCGTAGGCAGCCGCGGCGCGCATCGTTGCCTCGCCCGGCGTCATCGCTTCCAGTGCGCAGTTCTTGAGTGCAAATGCGACTGCGCTCGCACGCTCTGCGGGTGTCATGCAACCCATGATAAGGCATATTCGCGCCCCAGCGGGGAATCGACTCAGACGAACGCGGCGAATCGGCTGTCGGGATTCGTCAATCGACCATATCGTCACGGTGTCGTCACCAACCATGCACCCCCGTACTAGTAGAATCAGACCCGATATGGCACGAACAGCATCCTCCAACAGCACCAAACCCCGTAAATCCAAAGACAACGGGTCTACCCATGATGGCGAAACCAAGGTCCAGCCCGAGCTTGACCTCGAACCTGAGCCGTTGTGGAAGAAGATCCTGCTCGCGATTCCGCGCGCGTTCGGCTCCGGCGTACGCGCCGTCACCGGCGTCGGCGAATACGATCCAGCCTACCGTCGTGATGGTTTGTGCTTCCTGCTGCTCGTGCTCGCCGTACTGTTCTGCGCGTCCGAATGGTTCCGCGTCAGCGGTCCATTCGGCCAGCTGCTTCACGCCATCGCGGCCGGTGTGCTTGGTCTGATGAGCGTCGTGCTGCCGGTGTTGCTCGCCGCCGTGGCCTTCCGACTCATGCGCAATTCCGGTAAAGGGTCCAATAACCCGCGTGTGGTCACCGGTTGGGTGCTGCTCATGTGGTCGATTTGTTCGATCATCGACGTGGCGATCGCCGCCGACCACACCGGATTCGACATCACGATTCTGCAATCCGCCGGCGGCCTGTTCGGCTTCTTCCTCGGCTCACCGCTCGCCTGGGGCCTTTCCAACGTGTTCGCCATCATCATTTTCGTGGTCGTCGGCCTGTTCTCCTTGCTGATGATTACCGGCACCCACGTCACCGATTTGCCGGAGGATGCGCGCAAAATCGCCGCTAAAATCCAGCGCAAACCGTATGTGCCGATGGGCCAGGAGACGGATGGGAGCGCCAGCCAGTTTCCCAACGAGGTCCGTGTGGGAGATACCACTCTCGCCTTTGCCGACGGTGTTCCCTCGCATGACGGCGACGATGACGGCAACGACGACGATCAGGCCGGCGATGCACGGCCCAGCCTGTTCGCACGACTGTTCGGCCGCAAATCCAAGACCGAAGACGACAAAACTCTTGACAAGTATGCTGCCGACGATCCATTCGACCGTGCCGCCAGCCAGCATGGTGCCACCGCCGAAACCCCGGTGGTCGATCCGATGACCGGCGAGATTACCGGTGCGCGAACCATTGCATCGTCTTCGTACGACGGCCGTCCGCACCTATCCAGCCCTGTGCCTGCTGCCGATGCAGATGATGGCGACGCTTCCCGAACCCGCGTCATCACCAGTGGCCAGACCGTCGCCATGCCCGGTG
>OKFX01000237.1_pt1 | contig 27973 bp, 27 predicted proteins | sample 1633441 | NCBI WGS metagenome assembly OKFX01 (sample SAMN04436775, study PRJEB24849) | human gut metagenome | biome: human gut; feature: NICU; material: stool | host: Homo sapiens | place: USA: Saint Louis, MO | collected 2011-03-21
CATCAATGCACAATCTGCTTGTGGCCCAGTCCGGCGGCCCCACATCCGCAATCAACGCCACCCTGTCCGGAGTCATCACAGAAGCCATGATTCATGGCGGCATTGACCGGATATATGGGGGACTCAACGGCATTGAAGGCATTTTACAGGAAAAAATAATAGATTTGCTGGATCATATCAATAACACAATGGACCTGGACAAACTGGCCCAAACCCCTGCCGCCGCCCTGGGTTCCTGCCGCTTCAAGCTGGCCGGGCCGGAAGAGGATACTGCCCAGTACCGGGTTCTGATTGATATTTTCCGTAAATATGATATCTCCTATTTCATATACATAGGCGGGAATGACTCCATGGACACAACAGATTGAGGATATAAAAATCATCGGCGCGCCAAAGACCATTGACAACGACCTGATGGAAATTGACCACTGCCCCGGTTTTGCCTCAGCGGCCAAGTATATTGCCACCACCTTCGCAGAACTGGAGAGGGATGTGGCTGTCTATGATTCCTTCGGAGTCACCATTGTGGAAATCATGGGACGCAACGCCGGATGGCTCACCGCCGCCTCGTCCCTTTCCAGGGTAAACGGCAGCCGCGGGCCTGATTTTATTTACCTCTGCGAAGTGCCCTTTTCCATCAGCCGGTTTCTGGACGACATACGAAGCCGCCAGTCTGAAAACAGGAATCTGCTGATTGCTGTCAGCGAGGGCATCCGGGATGAAAATGGGACCTATCTGTCTGAACAGACTCCCGGCAACCGTCCCGACCGGTTCGGCCACAGGGATATTGCAGGAACCGGAGGCGTCCTGGCCCAGATTGTCCGCAATGAGCTGGGATGCAAGACCCGTTCCCTGGAGCTCAATCTCATGCAGCGCTGCGCCGCTCATCTGGCCAGCCGCACGGATTTAAACGAATCCCGGCTTCTGGGTGCAAAGGCGGTTCAGTGCGCAGTCCAGGGACAGACCGGAAAAATGGCAACCCTGCTGCGCCTGCCCTCAAAGGACCGTTACCGGATTCAGTTTGCCTCCGCGGACGTGTCTCTGGTGGCAAACCGTGAAAAGACAGTACCCCGCCAGTGGATTAACCGGGAAGGCAACGGCATTACCCGGGAAATGACGGATTACCTGACGCCCCTTATGGAGGGAGAGGTACCGGTGCTGTACCGGAACCGCTTTCCTGAATATTTCACCATATCCCTTGAATAAGAGCCAGGAGCACATATATAAAGCCAGGGACACTTATATAAAGCCAGGGATACATATATAAAGCCAGGGATACATATTAAGGAGAACCGCGTTGGCAGTTCTCCTTATCCCATCCTACAGAAATTCAATCTGTTCTTCCCTGTCCACAGGTATCTTGAAGCCGGAAACCAGTTCATCATAACATTCTTCACACAAATCAAAATGATGGACCTGTCCGTCCTTCTCAGAAAAATAATCCCATGCATGGTCAATACTGATACATCCCTCCCGGATGATTCCATGCTGCACCACCAGCTTTTTTCCGCAGCAATTGCACATTATTGTTTCCAGCTGTCCATTTTTATTGTACCTTTTCATATGAACCCTCGCCTTTCTCTGTCATCGTATCCTTTCATTCATTCCCTTATCTTCCCCTTAAAGAAAAAAGGAGAGGAATGTCCGGTTCCTCTCCATTATATACATAAAATATTCACATTTTAAGTGGTAATTCTTTCATATTGCCCGGTTCCACATAATGATGGCATCCTCGGCCGGATTATGGTAATATCCTTTCCTCACAGCCTCCTGCCTGAAACCATAGGAATCATACAGGTTTCTGGCTCCCAGGTTGCTCTCCCGGACCTCCAGGGCAATGGCCCGGACCCCTCTGGCCCTGGCAAAAGTCACCATGGCATCCATGAGTTTCCGTGCGATTCCCTGGCGTCTGTAATGAGGATATACCCCAATCCGCTGTATCTCCCCCTCGTCTGCCAGAATCCGCAGAACCGCATATCCAAGGATGGTTCCGTGGTCAGCATAGACAAAATACGTATCCAGCCTGCTGTCCAGGCCCATGCGTATCAGATTCTCAGACCAGCTCTCCGAAAAGCATACCTGCTCCAAATCCGCCACCTGCTCAATGTCCTGGCCCGTCATGGGGCGAACCCCGCGAATCAGCTCCATTTCCCTGCTCCTTTCTGTTTCCGCAGCAGCCCATGCCTTGAATCAGACCATGTATCAGTTCCTTGTGTCTGCTGCCCTTAATAATCTCCCGGAAGCTTTGCGGCCGCCCCCAGGGCAGACTGCTCCGCCTCTCTCTGGCGTTCAGCCTGGGGCTTTCTCAGATAATCCGGCGTAAACTGCGCCGCCGTCACCACCCGGACGCCCGGGCAGCCCTCTGCATCCAAAAGCGCGTTCATCCCCAGGGCAGCCACGGAGGCAGCCCTCTGCCGGTTCATCTGAGCCGGTGCAAAGGCATGGGGTACGGTCAGCATTTCCCTGATTATATCTTTATATACAGGTACACCGTCTCCCAGAAATATGGTCCGCTCTCCTTTTTTATTGAGAAGTCCTGCCAGCTCCCTCATATCCATGGGCTGCTGCTCCATCACCACCTCCAGGCCGTCCCTGGTATGGTATAGCCCCGTATAGACCTGGCTGCGTTTTGCGTCCATAATAGGACAGATAAGCCCCTCTGCCCCCCACATATTATATGCCATGGCATCCACGGTAGGAACATGGACCAAGGGCTTTTTCAGAGCACCTATGCGCAGCCCGGTAAAAGAACCCGGACCGCCGGCCACCGCTATGGCGTCAATGGTATCCATATCCAGCTCCAGAAGCTTTACTATCTCATCCAGCATAGGAAGCAGGGTCTGTGAATGGGTCTTTTTAAAATCCACTGTATACTCTGCTGTCAATATGTCATCTGTCACCAGGGCCACGCTGGCCACCAGGGATGAACTCTCTATTCCTAATACTCTCATCCTCTATCCTCCACGCTAATCCGCCTGTAATCAAATCCCTTTTCTAGATCCTTTTCAATGGTCACCCAGGTCACCTTCTCAGGCAGTATCTCCTCAATCAGGCCCGGCCACTCGATGAGGCAGACGCCGTCCCCAAAGAAACAGTCCTCATAACCGATTTCGTCCATTTCACTCACATCACCGATACGGTACACGTCAAAATGGTACAGCGGAAGCCGACCGTCCTCATATTGCTGCAAAATCGTAAAGGTGGGGCTGTTCACCGGCCCCTCTATGCCCAGACCCGCGGCAAATCCCTGCGTAAACACAGTCTTTCCCACACCCAAATCACCGCTCAGGCAGACAATCTGTCCCGGCTCCGCTTCCCTTCCCATCTTTCTTCCCAGCTCATATGTTTCTTCCGGTTTCCGCGTCTCGATTACCATTTCCTACCTCTTTCATCCTTACTTTACGCCCTTCATGGTCAGTGAAATCCTCTTCTTGGCCAAATCCACGCTCAAAATCTTTACATCCACGATATCGCCCACACTGACAGCCTCCAGCGGGTGCTTGATGTACTTGTCTGTCATCTGGGAGATATGTACCAGGCCGTCCTGATGAACGCCGATATCCACAAAAGCGCCAAAATCAATGACGTTGCGCACGGTTCCCTTTAGCACCATTCCCGGCTCCAGATCCTTCATCTCCAGAATATCGCTTCTGAGAATGGGCCTTGGCATCTCATCCCTGGGGTCCCTGGCAGGCTTTTCCAGCTCTCCGGCAATATCTCTCAGGGTAATCTCTCCTATACCCAGATCCTGCGCCGTCCTCTTATAATCCTTTATCTTCCGGCTGATTCCCAGAAGTCCTCCTCCGGACAGTTCCTCAGGCTTATAGCCCAGCTTTTCCAGGAGCTTCCCGGCTGCGTCATAGCTCTCCGGGTGGACGCTGGTTCCGTCCAGAGGATTCTCTCCCCCGGTAATGCGCATAAAGCCCGCGCACTGCTCAAATGCCTTTGGTCCCAGCTTGGCCACCTTTAACAGCTGCTTCCTGCTCTTAAATGCCCCGTTCTCTTCCCTATAGGCCACAATGTTCTTGGCCAATGTTTTATTGATGCCGGACACATATTCCAACAGGGAGGCTGATGCTGTATTCAGATCCACTCCCACCTTGTTCACGCAGTCCTCCACCACGCCTTCCAGCGCCTCGCCCAGACGTTTCTGGTTCATATCATGCTGGTACTGGCCCACGCCGATGGACTTGGGGTCAATTTTCACCAGCTCAGACAGCGGGTCCTGGAGACGTCTGGCAATGGATACCGCGCTCCTCTGGCCCACGTCAAAGGCCGGAAATTCCTCGGTGGCCAGCTTGCTGGCAGAGTACACGGATGCTCCTGCCTCGTTTACAATCACGTACTGGACCTGTTCCCTGATTTCCTTCAGCAAATCCACAATAATCTGCTCTGATTCCCTGGATGCTGTGCCGTTGCCCACGGATATAAGGGAAATATTATACTTTTTAATGAAATCCTTCAGTATTTTCCTGGATTCCTCCACCTTGTTCTGAGGCGCTGTGGGGTAAATGACCACCGTATCCAGCACCTTTCCCGTGCTGTCCACCACCGCCAGCTTGCAGCCGGTACGGAAAGCCGGATCCCAGCCCAAAACCACCCGTCCCACGATAGGAGGCTGCATCAGAAGCTGTTCCAGGTTCTTTCCAAATACCTTGATGGCGCCTTCCTCTGCTTTTTCCGTCAAATCGCTTCTGATCTCCCGCTCTATGGAAGGGCCGATGAGGCGGCTGTAGCTGTCGGCTACAGCTTCTTTAAGGATTGGCGTGGTATATGGGTTGTCCCTGACAATGGTCTGCTTTTCCAGATATCCCAGAATCTGCTCCTCAGGAGCCAGAATCTTCACAGTCAGCATTTTTTCATTCTCGCCCCGGTTCAGGGCCAGGATGCGGTGGCCGGCGGCCTTCTTCACAGGCTCCTCATAATTATAATACATCTCATAGACAGACTGGGCCTTCTCATCCTTGGCTGAGGACTGGATAACGCCCTTGTTCATGGTTATATTTCTGATATAGGTGCGGAAAGCCGCGTTATCTGAAATACGCTCTGCCAGTATGTCCCTGGCTCCCTGTATGGCCTCCTGGACACTGGCCACGCCTTTTTCCTCCGATACAAAACCGGCTGCCGCCTTCTCAACAGGCTCAGCTGTCATCTGCATGCTGATAAGGTCGGCCAGGGGCTCCAGCCCCTTTTCCTTGGCAATCATGGCCCTTGTCCTGCGTTTGGGCTTGTAAGGGCGGTAAAGGTCCTCCACAGCCACCAGGGTCTGGGCCTCCTTTATCTTAAGCTCCAGCTCCGGGGTCAGCTTCTCCTGCTCCGCAATGGAGGCAATGACCTGGCTCTTGCGGTCTTCCAGGTTGCGCAGGTATTTTAACCGCTCATCCAGATTACGCAGTACCTCGTCGTTTAAGGAGCCGGTTGCCTCCTTCCGGTATCTGGCAATGAACGGAATCGTATTTCCCTCATCAATGAGTTTGACGGCTGCTTCCGCCTGATGGCGTCCGATATTCAGTTCTTCCGCCAGTTTTTTAATAATATCCATGGTAAACCTCGCATATCTGTAATCTAACTAACTGTTATATTATAGTGCATCCCAACCGCTTATGCAAGTTCTGGCCGAAAGTTCCCCGCATATGGAAAGCTTCTTCATCTGGACAGTGCCGGTAATTCGTGATAAAATAGCCAGGATAGCAGTTACAATATTTCGGCACGGCAGAAACGGCCGCGCCTGACAAAAGAAAGGTCCTTATTCAGAATGATGAATGATACTCATAACAACCAGAAACCGCCTTCCAACAAACAGGGAAAGAACTTCACGTCCTCCGAGCGCCTGGGCACCTGTTCCATGATAGCAGGCATTATCGGAATCGTGTGCAGCCTTTTCTATCTGCCCATGTCACTGGCCTATAACCAGACCGCCATGCCCACAGGCCTTGTCTGCGGCGTCATCGGCATCCTCCTTGCCCTCATGGCCAGAAACGCCGATATGAGCCCCAGGAAAGCCTTTAATGCCAGGGCCATTGCAGGGCTGGTGTTAAGCGTCATTGCCATCACCCTTACATTTTTCTTTTTCTATGCCCTGGCCAGCTACTATGAGGCTCTCAGCGACCCTGTGACCGGTCCTCAGATTAATGAGTTCATCAACCGTCTCCAGGAACAGCTGAACCAGCAGATGCAGCTGCCCAAAACCACCGGCTTTATCTGGTTTTAGTGCCTGCTCCGTCCCCATTGACGCCGGTTTCCATTCTATTGCTGCCGGTTCTCCCTTCGTTCATCCGGCTCAGCGCGGCCAGAGCGGAAGCAGGTCCACGCCTCTTACCACCAGCATATAGTTCTTGTACACCCAGTTCGCCAGCGCAATGGCTGCACCGGTGTAGACCAGAAATTTCTCATGCCCCAGATAATATCTGGGGTTTTTTGCTGCCCTGGACACCCCGAAGCTTACCAGCTCAGCCGTCAGCACCACTGCCATATAGGCAACCAGGGGGTGGTACCGGATGCTCAGGAGCAGATTGCCCGCAAGCAGCGCCCGGAACGCTCTGGTGCCGCCGCAGCCCGGACAGTAAAGTCCTGTTAAAAGATGAAACAGGCAGGGAAATCCCTGCCTTGTAATCACACCGATAATCCGGCTTATAACCGATGCCATATGCTACAGCACCGCACGTATCATCTGCTTGATACCGTATTCAGACCGCTCCCGTTCCCTGGCGTCATAGGAAACAGCCCCTTTCTTAAATTCTCCCTCCGTCATCTGGGCGGTGAGGAAAGCAAATTCATCCATTCCGTAGAGCTCGATTACCTCCACCTGGCCAAAGGCGCTCTTGACATCCTGCTCCTTATTGCGGTAGGAACCAGCCACCCTGACAAAGTACCTGAACTGTGCCTGGTCCATGGATTCAATGGCCTGTTTTTCCCCGGTCCAGCCCATGGGCACGTTCCTTTTAAGATTCTGGGCCGCTTCAATGATATCAGCCACCACCGCGCTGCCTGTGGGAAGCTTTCCGGCGCCGCTGCCGTAGAACATGGAGGTCCCCAGCATATTGCCCTTTACTAAGATACCGTTAAATACATCATTTACAGAGTACAGGGGACTGGTCTTATTGATCATCACCGGAGCCACATAGGCCAGAACCCTGCCGTCCTTTATACGGCTGGTTCCGAACAGCTTCACCGATGTCCCCATCTTCTCCGCGTATTTAAAGTCGATATCCGTAATCCGCGTAATGCCCTCGGTGTAAATATCCTCATAATCCACTTCTTTTCCTGTTGCCATGGCTGTGAGAATGGCAATCTTACGGCAGGTGTCATGGCCTTCCACATCCGCCTCCGGATTGCGCTCTGCATATCCCAGGTTCTGGGCTTCCTTCAGGGCATTTTCAAAGGATTCCCCCTCTTTGTCCATCTTGGTCAGGATAAAGTTGGTGGTTCCGTTTAATATGCCTGTGATTTCCTCAATGCGCTCTCCCATGAGACAGCGGTAAAGAGGACGGATAATAGGGATACCTCCTCCCACGCTGGCCTCAAAAAAGAAATTCACATTCTTTCTCCTGGCAATCGCCAGAAGCTCCGTGCCATGGGCTGCCACAAGGGCCTTATTGGAGGTGACCACATGCTTGCCGGCCATAAGGCAGGCCTTCACGAATGGATAAGCGGGATTCAGTCCGCCCATGGTCTCCACCACAATCTTCACTTCCTCGTCCTGCTGAATCACCTTGAAATCATGGACAATCTTGTCTGCCACCGGACTGTCCTGGAACTCCCTTAAATCCAGAACATACTTTAACTCCACTTCCTGTCCTGCCTGGCCTGCTATAACATCCCTGTTCTTGTCAAGGATCTCCGCCACGCCGGAACCAATGGTACCATACCCCATAACTGCTGTCTTAATCATAATCTTCCGCTCCCTGTGTTTTATTCTCCTCTGATACTAAAAGGCACAACCCGGTCATTACTCCCTGGCAAGTATTTTGACGTAATGGATTCCGTCCAATACTTCCAGTTCCTCTATCATGCTGGATACATTGCCTGTATTCTCCCTTACCTCCACGCTCAGCGTAAGCGTTGCCACGCCGTTGACCGGAATGCTCTGGTGAATAGTCAGTATGTTGGCCCTGTACACAGCCACCACGTGAAGCAGGTCACTGAGAAGTCCCTGTTCATCGTCCATCTGCACCACCAGGGTAATAGTTTTCCCCTTGGTGTTGTCATAGAAGGGAAATATGTCATCCTTGTACTTATAAAAAGAACTCCGGCTGATTCCCACCTTATCCGTGGCTTCCTGTACCGTAATGGCCCGTTCTGTCTCCAGAAGCTTCTTGGCCTCTACAACCTTCAAAAGAACCTCCGGCACGGCTTTCTGCTTCACCACAAAGTATTTGCTTTTGTCTTCCATTGTCCAATCCTTTCGTAGGTCCGGTGTATGTCCGCATTGGAAATACATCTGTACTCATGAGGAAGATATTAACACATTTTTATTTTAAATGCAACTGTTTTTCTCTAATTTTACTTGATATACAGAGAATGAGGGATACACAAAGGACCGGAATTTTCCGGTCCCCTGCGCATTGGTTCTATTCTTATGCCTCATCTTCCCTTACATTCTTATCCGGGCATCCCAGACTCATCCAGCGAAGATAGGCGCTGATAAAATTATCAATTGCCCCGTCGAGCACAGCGTCCACATTACCGCTCTCCTCGCCTGTACGGTGGTCTTTGACCATGGTATAGGGCTGCAGCACATAGGAACGTATCTGGCTTCCCCATCCGATGTCCTTCACATCCCCGCGGATGCCCGCTGCCTTGGCCGCCTGTTCCTCCTGTTTTACCATAAGGAGCTTTGCCTTCAGCATCTGCATGGCCTTCTCCTTGTTCTGGAACTGGGAACGCTCATTCTGGCAGGTTACCACGATTCCTGTTGGAAAATGGGTAATCCGGATGGCTGAGGACGTCTTGTTGATGTGCTGTCCGCCGGCGCCGCTGGAGCGGTAGGTGTCCACGCGGATATCGTCGGGGTTCACCTCAATATCTATGTCCTCCTCAATATTGGGCATAACGTCGCAGGACACAAAGGAGGTCTGGCGTTTGCCCGCGGAATTAAAGGGCGATATACGCACCAGACGGTGCACCCCGTGCTCAGAACGCAGATATCCGTATGCATTCTCACCGTCAATCTGCACGGTGACAGATTTGATTCCCGCTTCCTCACCGTCCAGGAAATCCAGCACATGGGCCTTAAAGCCCTTGCTCTCAGCCCAGCGGCAGTACATGCGGTAAAGTATGCTGCACCAGTCACAGGACTCGGTTCCGCCCGCCCCTGCGTTCAGGCGCAGGATGGCATTATTGGAATCATATTCCCCTGAGAGCAGAAGCTTCATCCGCATATTCTCCAGGGTTTCCTTAAACTGTTCCAGCATCTCCTCAATCTCAGGAATCAGGGAGGAATCATTTTCCTCGTATCCCATCTGAATCATTACCTGGATATCCTCATACTGCTGTTCCAATGCCCGGTAGGTGTCCACCTCATCCTTCAGGTTCTTGGACTCCCTTACCATCCTGGTGGACTGTTCCGGCTCGTCCCAGAAACCAGGCTCCTCCATGGACTTATCTAATTCCGCGATTCTTCTGACCTTGTTGTCCAGGTCAAAGTGAATCCCTCACTTCCACTAATGGTTTGTCATACGTCGATAACGTATACTTAAAATTGTCTAACTCTACCACAGCTTCACCCACTTTCAATCTATATTTTGTGAGCCCCTGTTCAGGGCTGTTTCATGGTTATATGCAGCCATTTTCATAAAGGCCGGTGTTCAGATGATATCACACCGGCCCTGGTAATACGTCGATTATTTAATTCTTCCGTGGCACTGTTTGTACTTCTTGCCGGAACCGCATGGGCATGGGTCGTTGGGGTATATCTTCTGCTCTGCACGCTTCTTGGGAGCGCTTGGGGCAGATGCGTCCTTATTGGTGCCGGTCACCTTGGCAGCCGCTTCACGCTCTACCTTCTGCTCTACACGGATATGGAACAGAATCCGGATTGTCTCCTCCTGGATGGAAGCCATCATGGATTCGTACATCTCGTAACCCTGCATCTTATATTCAACCACCGGATCCCTCTGGCCGTATGCCTGAAGGCCGATACCCTCACGCAGTGCGTCCATATCGTCCAGATGCGCCATCCATTTGTTGTCAATTACCTTCAGCAGAACCACGCGTTCAATCTCACGAATCTGCTCAGGCTCAGGGAACTCAGCTTCCTTTGTCTCGTAAAGCTTGATGGCCTCTTCCTTCAGATTGTGCTTAAGCTCATTCTTTTTCATGGACTTCTTCTGTTCGTCGGAAAGAGTTACCGGCTTCAGAGGAATGACCGGGAGAAGGAGGTTGTTCAGTTCCTGTAAATCCCACTTATCCGGAGTCTGGTCATCGGACACGGAGATATCCACTGCATTCTCCACTGTATCCGTAATCATCTTGAGTACAAGATCGCGCATGTTGTCGCCGTCCAGCACCTTGCGGCGCTCTGCGTAGATAACCTCGCGCTGCTCATTGTTGACCTCGTCAAATTTAAGGAGCTGCTCACGGATACCGTAGTTGTTGCTCTCTATCTTCATCTGTGCCTTCTCGATGGCATTAGACAGCATCTTATGCTCAATCTGCTCTCCCTCAGGCACACCCATGGCCTCAAACATAGCCATAAGGCGGTCTGAACCAAAGAGCCTTAAAAGATCATCCTCCAGGGACAGGTAGAACCTGGACTCACCCGGGTCTCCCTGACGTCCTGAACGTCCGCGCAGCTGGTTGTCGATACGGCGTGACTCATGGCGCTCCGTACCGATAATCTTAAGACCGCCCAGTGCCTTGGTTTCCTCGTCCAGCTTAATATCCGTACCACGGCCAGCCATGTTGGTGGCAATGGTAACAGAACCGTGGATACCTGCATCTGCTACGATTTCGGCCTCCAGCTCATGGAACTTGGCATTCAGCACTTTATGGGGAATTCCCTTTTTAGTCAGCATCTTGCTCAGAAGCTCGGAAGTCTCAATGGCGATGGTACCCACCAGAACAGGCTGTCCCTTCTCATGTGCTTTCTCCACCTCATCCACAACTGCTTTGTATTTTTCTTTCTTTGTCTTATATACAGCATCCTCCAGGTCCTTACGAATCATAGGCCTGTTGGTGGGGATGACGATAACGTCCATGGCATAGATGTTGCGGAACTCTTTTTCCTCGGTCTGGGCAGTACCTGTCATACCGGCCTTCTTGGTGTACTTGTTGAAGAAGTTCTGGAATGTTACGGTAGCCAGGGTACGGGACTCGCGGCGCACATTTACATGCTCCTTTGCCTCGATTGCCTGATGGAGTCCGTCGGAATAACGGCGGCCGGGCATAATACGGCCTGTAAATTCATCTACGATCAGGACCTCGTCATCCTTTACAACATAATCCTTATCCCTGAACATCAGGTTGTTGGCGCGCAGAGCCAGGATAATGTTATGCTGAATCTCCAGGTTCTCAGGATCTGCCAGGTTTTCAATATGGAAGTACTCCTCCACCTTCTTGACGCCCTGTTCTGTCAGGTTGACCACTTTATCCTTTTCATCCACAACGAAATCGCCGGTCTCCTCAATCTCTTCGCCCATGATGGCGTCAATCTTGGAGAATTCCTTGGACACAGTGCCCCTCTCCAACTGGCGGGCCAGTACATCGCACACCTCATAGAGCTTAGTGGATTTGCCGCTCTGGCCTGAAATAATAAGAGGCGTTCTGGCCTCGTCAATCAGCACGGAGTCAACCTCATCAATAATACAGTAGTCCAGATCCCGCAGCACCAGCTGCTCTTTGTAGATGGACATGTTGTCACGCAGGTAATCGAATCCCAGCTCATTATTTGTAACGTAAGTAATGTCGCAGGCATATGCCTCCTTACGCTGTTCGCTTGTCATGTCGTTCAGTACAACACCCACGGTCATGCCCAGGAATCTGTGGACCTGACCCATCCACTCAGCATCACGCTTTGCCAGATAGTCATTGACCGTTACGATCTGAACGCCTTTTCCCTTTAATGCATTCAGGTATGCGGGACAGGTGGATACCAGCGTCTTACCTTCACCAGTACGCATCTCTGCAATACGGCCCTGATGCAGTACGATACCGCCAATCAGCTGTACTGGGAAATGCTCCATATTCAGAGTTCTTCTTGCCGCCTCACGGACTGTGGCAAATGCCTCCGGCAGAACGTCATCCAAAGTGGCGCCATCTGCAAGCCTTTCTCTAAAGATTCTGGTCTGGTCACGCAGTTCCTCATCCGACATGGCCATCATCTCGGGACGCAGTGATTCAATCTTTGTCACGATTGGCCTTATCATCTTCAGTTCTCTTTCACTGTGAGTCCCGAACACCTTTTCAATCAAGTTCATGGTATACTCTCCTAACTTCTTCCTATATAATAGAAACTAATTTTCAACCAGCGCCTGTATCTGCAGCATCTGCCCTACCATCTATTATCTGCCTGCTGATTCCTGTCTATTCCTTACCTTTCGCAATGCCTTTCATTGCGGACCTTTCAGATAAAATACTACAAATACTACGCCTATGATACAATCTTACTTATTGTAGCACTTGGGAAAGATTAATTCAACGGGTTAATGAAAAATTAACATTTTGTCCATATACGTTCCTGCTTTGAATCTATTTTCCCCAAACTTATGGTCAACCAAGCAGATTGCACAAAAAATGTGTTCGATTTTTTACCTGTCCACATTATCCCCAGAAGTTTATACACATTACCCCCAAAGTTATCCACATCCCAGTTTGTCCATTTTAAGGCAAAAAATAGTTATACACCAACTTATCCACATTATCCACAAGTTTATAACTTTTCATCTGTGCCTCCCATTCAGACTTTATAATTATTTTATTTTTGTACACTTCTGATAAACTTGATAAGTACGGAAGAAAAAACAAGGTTTTCTCTTGACATTTCAGGGAGTCTGCTATTAGGAATGCAATAGTCTTTTACCGCATTTGAAACAAATTTTTATAAAAAATTAAGATAAATTGTTAAACAATTCTTAGGTTCTAATTGTAATTTTGCAATAAATATGATATAATGTCACTATCCCAAGAAAAGGAGTTGATGTTTATGCGTTATACCATAACAGGACGAAATATTGAGGTAACTCCAGGTTTGAAGGCTGCCGTTGAAAAGAAGATTGGCAAGCTGGAACATTTCTTCACGCCGGACACCGAAGTAATCGTAGCGCTTAGCGCACAGAAAGACCGACAAAAAATCGAGGTGACTATCCCAGTCAAAGGCAATACCATCCGCGCGGAGGAATCCAGCACTGATATGTATGTATCCATTGATCTGGTAGAGGAAATCATTGAGCGCCAGATCCGCAGATATAGAAAGAAACTCATTGATAAGAAACAGGCCGCCATCTCTTTCTCCCAGGCCTTCATAGAGGAAGAGGACGAAGTACAGGATGACGAGATTCAGATTGTCAAGACAAAGAAATTTGCCATCAAGCCAACCATTCCCGAGGAAGCATGCCTCCAGATGGAGATGCTGGGACACAATTTCTACGTGTTCCTGAACGCGGATACAGACCAGGTGAACGTGGTCTATAAGCGTAAGAACGGAACTTACGGACTGATTGAGCCGGAGTTCTAAACCACGGATTGAAACCAAATATTTTTCTTATAATAAGTACAAGCCCGCAAATCTGCGGGCTTGCTTTTATATGTAGAAATAATTCTCTTAATCCAAAAACGTAACAGCCTTACAGGGGGTCCTGTAATTTGCCGGCGTGATGCAGATACCCGTGGTGGGGTTGCTGGCGTGGATAACCTGGCCGCCGCCGATGTAGATGGCCACATGGTTAATGTAATCGCCACTGGCGTAGAACAGCAAATCTCCCGGCTTGGCATCACTGACTGGTATGGACTTTCCTCTGGCAGCCTGGTCCCTGGAGCTTCTGCCCGTACTGATGCCGAAATGGGCAAATACGCTCTGGGTAAATCCGGAACAGTCAGCTCCGCTTGTCAGGCTTGTCCCGCCGTACACATAGGGATTGCCCAGGAACTGTTTTGCATATGCCACCACTGCGTTACGGGTAGCAGAAGCCACCTCTGTGGAGGTTCCGCCAGGTGATCCCGGCCCCTTGCTGTCCACTGTCTCAGGTGCTTTTGCCGTTGTGGGCGCTGCCACCGTGCTGTCCTTGCCATTCTCAGGATTGGCCGCGATGGTGGTGACGGCATCTGTTCCCTTTGTCTCCTCTTTCTTGGGAGCTGTGGTGGCAGGAGCCTCCGTGGTCTTCTCGGCCTTTGTGGTGGCTGCCGTTGTCTTCTTGGCCGCATCTGCCTTCTTCGCGTCCTCCAGAGCCTGCAGGGCCTTCTCCGCATCTTCCTTGCGCTTGGCCTCCTCTGCCGCCTTGGCCTTCTCCTCTTCCACCGATACAGCCTTGTTAAACTCCACACTGGTCTTCATATATTCCTTGAACACATATCCTTCCAAATCTGAATCCACCTGCACCTTCAGGAAATCACCTTCCTCGCCCGTAACCACATAATGGGCGCCCTCTGACAGCAGTGTCAGTGTCTTTCCTTCCATGTCAGGACTTTGTCTCAGACGCAGGCTGGGGGTGCCCACTATGGTGCCATAGGTGGTTCCCACCTGCTTGGCCCTGGATTCTGCCTGCTGTCCTGTAACAAAGTAATCAGCTTTTATGTAGCCGGTCACGGAACCGGACTGAATCTTGTACCATTTTCCGCCCTCTCCGTCCACCGTGTCCAGGATGGTGGCCGCGCAATCATTGTTAATCTTGCCGGTGACACCGCTGCTGGTATTGGCCTCTGTACGGATGTTTACCGTGCCGTTTATCTTGGACACGGCAATGTTGTCATACGCCGAGGACTTTGGTTTGGACGCGGTCTCCTGGGCAGTCTTTGCCTTACCGGCGTCTCCTGACGCGCTGCCGGACTGGCCGCTTGCCTTATTGCCGCTGCCCTGGCCGCTGGCGGAACCAGCGGCTGTATTTGACTGGGCTGATTTGTTCTGTATGTTGGAATAGGATGAAGCCAGCTGCTTTTCCGGCTCTGTATTCCCTGCATAATAATTATTCAGCGCAACGGATATACCCGCCAGAGAAGAGCCTGTCTCCAGGTTTGTGGACGCCATAGCGTTCACAGAAAGCGCGCAACTGCACAGACCGCTGAGCACGATTACTTTCTTCCAGTTATTCATCTGTAGCCTGCCTCCCCTAATTCTCTACCAGATACCGCTCCACACTGGTTATGGCGTTTGCACCGTCCGCAGCAGCTGTAATAATCTGACGAAGCGGCTTGGTCCTCACGTCACCTGCGGCAAAGATACCGGGTGCCGATGTCACAGTATCCTCCCCGGCCCTGATATAGCCGTGGTCCATATCCACCAAACCCTCAAAGGCCCTGCTCTCCGGTGTTATGCCCACTGCGATAAACACGCCCTGTACATCCAGTTCTCTTTTCTGTCCATTTTTTACATTGGTCAGGGAAAGACTCTTTACCATTCCATCCCCATTGATACTGTCGGCCACTGTGTCCCATATTACCTCCACATTATCCAGGGACAGCAGATTCTCCTGCAGGCTCTTGGCTGCCCGCAGTTCATTTCTCCTGTGAATCAGATACACCTTGCTGCACATACGCGCCAGGAAAATGGCATCCTCCACAGCCACATCGCCGCCTCCGATGACTGCCGTGACCTTATTGCGGAAAAATGCCCCGTCGCAGGTGGCACAGTAGGACACTCCGGCTCCTGCCAGCTCTTCCTCGCCCGGCACGCCCAGCTTCCTGTGCACAGCTCCGGTGGCAAGTATAAGGGACCTGGCCTCATAGGTATTTCCCTGACACACCACGCCCTTGATTGCGCCTTTTCCTCCATCCTGGATATTCAGAACCTCGTCCTCCACGAACCGGGCTCCCAGACGGTCTGCGTGTTCCCTGAATTTAATTCCCAGGTCGTATCCGCCGATTCCGGGAAGTCCGGGATAGTTGTCCACCTCATAGGTGGTCAGGACCTGGCCTCCGCTGACCATTGCCTTTTCTACCACAAGAGTGTCCAGCTTTGCCCTCTGGGCATAAACAGCAGCCGCCAGACCTGCCGGTCCGGAACCGATAATAATCAAATCATAAATATGAGACATAGTTTCACCTTTTCCTTTTATTCGATCTAAGCCGATATTTTCATTGTTTTGTTTCAATCCGCACCCGGTAATGAAACAGAGTACGACTGTTTGTTTCCGGCAATGCATCCATCCGCCTGTTGGGGCGGGGGTATTTTAGCTTCTTTTGTTAAACAATTTGTAATTATTATATCACAAATAAATTATTTATTACAATTCAATTTCTTACAATTCTATCATTGGTATGGTAAAATATGTTATAACCCATAACAGAAAGGATGTGTATCTTATGCCGCGTAAAACCGTACTGGTCACCGGAGCCTCCAGAGGCATCGGCAAGGCCGTGGCAGTTAAGTTTGCAAAGAAGGGCTATAATGTGGCTATCAGCTGTGTCCACAGGGAGGAACAGCTGATGCAGACCCGGAAAGAAATCGAATCCTTCCAGGTCCCCTGCCTGGCATACAAAGGAGATATGGGGGACATGGCTTGCTGTGAGGAGCTGTTCCTTAAGATTAAAAAGATGTTCGGGGGCGTGGATGTCCTTGTGAACAATGCCGGCATCTCCTATATCGGACTTCTCCAGGATATGACTCCGGCGGACTGGGAGCGCATGCTGCGCACCAACCTGACATCTGTTTTCAATTGCTGCAAGCTGGCGGTCCCCTATATGATTTCTCAGAAGCAGGGAAAAATTGTCAATATATCTTCTGTATGGGGCGTTGTGGGCGCCTCCTGCGAGACAGCCTACTCAGCCACCAAAGGCGGTATCAACGCCCTGACAAAGGCCCTGGCAAAGGAGCTGGCCCCCAGCAATATCCAGGTCAATGCAATTGCCTGCGGAGCCATTGACACAGAGATGAACCAGTGGATGGATGAGGACGACCTTATCGCCCTGGTGGACGAGATTCCCTCCGGGCGCCTTGGCCGCGCTGAGGAGGTGGCTGATTTGGCTTACCATCTGGGCTATAAGGAATCATACCTTACCGGACAGATCATCGGACTGGACGGAGGATGGATTTAGACTGGCGGGGTTTGGCTGATGGGTTCAGGCCGGGGGATTTAGACCGGGGGCAGACTCCCACTATGTCTCCCGAACCTTTCCGAAACTTTTCCTTATCCTTACGAATATATTAACTGTATTGACCTTGGAGCCGCTCCATGGTGTAGAATTTACTCAGAAAAGCAATACACTAATATAAATCGCAAGGAGGCATGCTTCTTATGAAAAAGAAATATTTAGCAATCGCAGCTCTCTCCATGGCCCTGGCCGCAGGGAGCGCTATGACATCATTTGCTGCGGGATTCGTTCACACCTCTCAGGGAACAAAGTATCAGTGGGGTTCCGGAGATTACTGTACCAATAACTGGGTAAACTACAAGAACCACTGGTTCTTCTTCGGAGAGGACCAGATTATGCGTACCGGATGGATTCAGAAGGACGGCACCTGGTATTACGCCGCCGATACAGGCGAGCTCCAGGGCGGCATCATGAAGATCAACGGTAATGTCTACTACTTCGACAGCAACAGCTGTAAGTTACAGACCGGAGAACGCTCCTTCAATGGCCAGACCCACACCTTCACCGAAAACGGAACCACCGACGGCGGTCCATATGTTTATACAGAGTGGAACAGCAACGGAACACTCAGACGCGGTACCAAATTCGGGGTACGGTAATTCATAAATTGCATATCACACACAAGAACAGGGATGCCTGAGCCGGAAGGTTCAGCCATCCCTGTTCTAATGATATCAAAAACATAGAGAGCCAAAAAGACCTTCCGGAAAACTGGTTCCGAAAGGTCCTGTATACGTTTGTTGGGACATACTGGTGTAAACCAGATGTCTGACTCCAGAATTAACGCTTGGAGAACTGAGGAGCACGACGGGCTGCCTTTAAGCCGTACTGCGCGAGTTTTTGAGCTGTTTTCCCTTGATACTCCGGGCTTTTCCGGCTTTCTGCCTCTCAGTTATCCGGTGTGCGGACCATAAAAAACGTCCTTTTTTCATTCAGCAATAGCCTGATGAAACGCACCATTTACTACCCCAAACAGCTCCTCTGGTTTATTGTACTTCACTTTTGCATAGATGTCCATAGTTGTTTTGCTGTTTTCGTGTCCGGCAAGGTATTGGACAGTCTTTGGATCAACACCAGCATAGAGAAGATTGGTAATGTAAGTGTGCCGCAGCTGATGCGGGGTTACATCAAAGTCCAGCGTATATCTGATTTTGGGTTGATTTTTCTGGGTCATGCCCAACGTTGGGGTAACCGTGTATTTGATGCTCTGCCCATTCACATACTTATAATAGTTCCGGGGCTTAGTGGAGCGGACAACGACATACTGCCACACTCTTTGAAACTGCGAAGCAGCCAGCGGCTCCCCTTTGCTGTCAGCAATCACATAATCTGATATGGAATTTTCTTTCGTTTCTCTCAGACAATCCACCAAACACTTCGGTATCGGAATATCCCTTTTTGCCGCCGGAGTCTTTAGAACCGTAGAAATCACGGGTCTGTTATGCTCTGTACGCCATGCCCGCCTCACCGATATATAAGGTGTATCCTCGTCCAGAAATACACAATCCCATTGCAGTGCAAGAATTTCTTCCCGACGCAGACCGGAATACAAACCGAGCATAATAAACAAATATGGAGGAAGTCCCTTGACTGTATCCAGAAGCACGGCTACCTGCTGATCTGTCAATGCCTCCTTCTTTTTTGTCGGTTTTCCGCCTTTACCGGATATTCCCGCACAGGGATTGTGTTCAAGAATTTGGTTTCTCTCTGCCGCATAAAAAATGCACTTGAGTAGCATATTGACCTTATTGTATAAGCCTTCCGATTTCTTTGACAATGGAACAAGCGCCAGCCGAATATCGTCAGCGGTCACTTCTTCCATATACATCTCTCCCAGATGTTTTATGATATAGTTTGTCATATCCCTCGTATAACCTCTGAGTGTAGACGCAGACACCTTTGCCGACTGCATCAGCAGCCACTTCTCTCCATACTCGGCTACTGTCGGGTGTTGCCGGTGAAAGATAATTTCTTCCACCTGCTTCCGGGCCTCTAACTGCTTCTCATACAATTCTTCACAAGTTGCGGCATACAAACTCAACTCTTTGCCATCCGCATCCGTAATCCGGGTTCTGTAATACTGGATTCCTTTCAATGTAATAGTCCCATACTTCGGAACCTCCGTTTTCTTTTTAGCCATCTTCGATCTTCCTTTCTTGATAATGTGTAGTCTCCGTATCTACACTCTCTTTTTATCAGAAAGCCTCGATTTAATCAAAGATACGGCTGATGTAAAACAAAGAGCGAGACATCCTTGCCTCGCTCCTGCTTCATTTCCTATTTGTTATTACTGTGCTGCATCCCAGCTTGCAAACGCGCAGCTCATTGATCTGACCAGCTCATCCGGCCTGTTATACTTAACCTTTGCATAGATGTCCATAGTAATCTTGCTACTTTCATGGCCTGCCAGGTATTGAACCGTTTTTGGATCTACCGACGCATGAATGAGGTTAGTGATATAAGTATGCCGCAACTGATGGGGTGTTACCTCAAAGTCCAGGCTGTAAACCACTTTTCCGTTATGAGCGGCCTTTTCTCCCAAGACAGGTGTGACAGTATGCTTTACTCTTTTTCCATCTTCATACCGATAATAGCTCCGCTCCTTGACCGTCCTCGTAACAATATACTGCCAAAGTCGCTTAAACTGCGTGTAGGACAGCGGTTCGCCATCCCGGTTTGAAACCACATACTCCGAAGTCGAAGTTTCCTTTGCTGCTTTCAAACACTCAGCCAAGCAAACAGGAAGGGGGATATTTCTCTCCGCAGCCTTGGTTTTCAATTCATCCGAAATCACCGGTCTGTTATGTTCGGTGTGCCATGCCCGTCTTACCGTCAGATATGGAGTATCTGTATCCAGATATACTGAATCCCATTGCAGAGCAAGAATTTCTTCCCGGCGTAGCCCTGCATATAAACCAATCATGACAAAGACATAAGGCGGCAAATCTCGGATAGCATCCAAAAGGCGCTCCACCTGTTCATCTGTCAAAGCCTGACGATCCTCTTGTGGAACACCGCCACCTTTTGTTGTCAGATAAATCGTTGGGTTGTGGTCAATAATCCTGCTTTCCATCGCTGCGCGAAAGATAGATTTGTAAAGGATTACCACAGATTTATAAACCGATGCAGATTTTTTGGAAACCGGAACAAGGGCAAGCTGAATATCATCCAGGCTAACCTCACCCATCCGTTTATCTCCCAATTCCGCTATAATATGCCGCCTGACCTTTGAGGTGTAATCCGTCAAAGTAGTAGCTCGTACATGAACCGACTGCATCAGCAGCCACTTTTCACAATACTCTGCAACTGTGGGCGTTTTCCGATGAAAAGTGGCATTCTCAATCTGTTCCAACGCAAGCGTTTCTTTGTTGTATAGTTCTTCAGGTGTTTTTGCGTAGATAGCTACGAGCTTACCATTCGCGTCTTTGATTCTGGTCCTATAATATAGGACACCTCTTTTCATAACTGTGCCATATTGAGGAATTATTGTTTGCCGTTTGGCCAATTCCGTCACCTCCTAAGAATAGACTCCAGCGCTGTATCTATGTTTTATCAGACCATTATGATTTCGACAAGGATACGGACCGGCTCACACTCCAGCTCTGCGAGGTTTACGATAAGTTGCGTTCTTTTCTGTTGGCTTTGCTCTGTGGGTGCATTTTGCGATATACTCCTGAAGGCCCGCTGAAGTAAAGTACACACAGCCATTCTGCACATATTGCACATAAGAAATAAGACCATTGTTACGGGCCGCGTCCAGCGTTGCAATGCTGATACCTAAAATTTCTGCTGCTTCTTTTCGTGTAATAAGTTTTTCCATAAAGCATATTTCCTCCAATCTGTCAAGTTTGTCATCGTGTTTGTTCAAAGCCACATGAATACGCTGGCAGCCGAAACTGCCAGCGCATGGTATCTGATTTTGAACAGGAAGCTGCAAACGCTTCCTATTTATATAACTCAGCTTTCATCACATTTGCCACGCCCCCTGACGATGGGAACACAACAAGTCTCCGCTGGCGCGGCTGTCATAACTCCGCAGCACCGTTCGTATCGTGTGCCGCAGGGTTCCCCCCAAGTCTTTGGCGGGCCGTGAGGAAGTATCTTTAAGCCCCCATGCAGTCATCGCGCCGAATCTGCCACAATCCGTTTTATGAAATCGTAGATCGCTCCGAAGCAGTTCTTTCATCACCTCCCTGACTGCTCCATCTTCGCGGCGTTTCATATTCGCTCGTACATGGGTTATGTACCTGTTGTGCTGTCTATTCGATTGTCAATGTACTGATGAAGGAGGAAAACTTGTCCTTCTTATTAACACTGACAAAAAAGGCAAAAAACAGGCGCATCAAATGAAATTTTATCAAAAATATTTTACAAGCTGCTTTAATCCACGGCGGATACTGTCTCGGACACGGCTTGGGTCTACACCTTCTACTTCGGCAATTTCATTTACCGTCATTCTCAGATAGTATCGGGCATAAATTCGCTTTGCCTGTTTCTCCGGCAGCTTCATCACAGCGGCATAGACCTGCTCCTGAAACTGTTTTTCCTCCAGAAGCATCTCCGGTGTCTGGGGCTTCATCAGAATCGCATTTTCAATGCCGTTGTCGCAGTCCAGGGAGTAGTACGCCTTATAGCGATACATCCTCCGGTCATAAGCAGCTTCCGCACGTTCAGCTGCTCGAATAGTCTCCATTACTTCCTCTGTCACATCTACAAAAAAGTCTGTTGTATAAACATCAGGATAAAGTTCCCGAAGGTTAATTTTCTTCATTATGTACCTCCATTTCGATTCACGGGTGATTGACGGGCGAATCGAATGGAGGCGGAGACCGACACCGGCAGACAACCGGGTCATCTCCGAAAAAATGGCAACAAAAAACGCCAGATTTCCGTGAGGGAAAACTGGCGCGCCAAGAACAGCCATTATTATACTGAATTACATGGAACGATAATGCCGATGCAATGTTATACTTGCCCGGAGGAGGAGCAATGCTTTTTTTAACTGATGTAGATCATGTGAGCTTTGAAAAAGCAAACGAGACACAGCAAAATAACCTCCAATCGGCTACCGTGTCCCTGCAAGTCGTCATAGGTTTGTGTAAACGCAAAGAAACGGCGGCTCTGAAAATCAAAGCCGCCGTTTCAAATGGGCGTGTCAAATTGTCTGCTCTACGACGGCTTTTTTTCTTTTGCCGTCGTCCGGCAGATTGTAGTTTTATTCTTTACCTATATGCTATATGGAAAGTTTGTAGATTTCATAAAGATTTGAAAAAATAATGAGCGATACCACAGTACCGCCCACTACTTTTAATATGGAATTTTGATAATAACCTGTGCGCCGCCAGTCTTTTTAGAATTGCTTAAAACAAGCTGCCCGCCATGTTGCTTGATAATGCTGCTTGTGATATAAAGTCCCATACCAAAGTGCATATTAGAAGTACGGCTTTTGTCGCCCATGAAAAACTGTTCCTGTGCATGATGTAGGGCCTCCGGTGTGAAGCCGCCTCCCTCGTCCGTTATAGATATATGTAAAAAGCAGTCCGTTTTTTGCACCGTTACATAAATTGTCCCCTGTGGTGGAGAATAGTCTAACGCATTGCTTATCACGTTCATAATTGCCCGTTCCAACAGCAGCTTATCCGCCTTGAGTGTGCCCAGGTTAGCCCCCGTTTCCAGTTGCAGACAAATTCCTTTGGTAAGGCATAAAGAGCTTGCCTGCGCTTTAATCTGGCCCATGTAATCAGCTATATCAAATTTCTCCAAATGAAGCTGATACCCGGCGATTGTCCGGGAAATGTCAATTAACGCTTTAATATAAATGCCTATCTGTTCGGAGCTTTCAGTGATGTAACCCGCATATAGACGTTGTTCGTCGTCAAGCTCCGTTTCATTTATCAAATCAATATTTCCTTGAATGACGGTCAAAGGTGTTTTCAAATCGTGAGCGAGTGCTGCAATCTGTTCTCTCTGTAACTGTTCCGCGTTCCATTGCTTCTCTAAAGATATTTTCAGATTATCTTTCATATTTGCAAAAGAACAAAGTACGTCCTCAAATTCTTTGATTTTTGAATGTCCCACTTCAAAATCAAGATTTTGTTCTGCTACCTGCCTTGTCGCTTCAAAAAGCGGAGAGAGCTGCGTCCGCATATTTTTTGCAAACTTCGTTGTCAATATCACGCATACTGCAATACAGTTGATTGCTATAAAAATATAAAGCAGAATTTCCGGTGAGGGAAAATGCTCATAAAGCCATTCATTTGTAAACTGTGAACCTATGTAATATTGCAGCACTACATATTCATTTTTGCGGGTCACAAGCAAATACTGTTTGTTGAGGTTTGTATTTATCTGCCCGGATATTGCGTATTCCATAGCCCGGTCCAAATCGTCGCCCTCTAAGGTCGTTTCCGTCACTTGATAATTTTTATCCAGCACCAAATATTCACAGCCCATAGGAAGCTGCACATCTGCCAAATCCGGCGTTGCAGCAATAACAGGAGCAAGATCTTTTGTGCAGCGTTCTGAATAATCCGCATAGGTAATAAGCCCTGTACTGGTTCCAGCTAAAATAAGACTAAATGGTATTGCCACCGCACCTATTAGTCCAATCAACAGCATACATAAGAATTTCCAAAAAGACGCTTTCAGTGATGTTGTTTTTTTCATTCCCATTTATATCCAATCCCCCAGACTGTCGCTATCGGCTGAATATCCAGTTTGTTCAATTTTGACCGGATATTCTTGATATGAGTAGAAATCGTAGAATTATCACTGTCGCCCTCTAAGCTGAAAACAGCTTCGTAAATCTGTTCTTTTGAAAATACCTGTCCTTTATTCCTTGCAAGATATTCACAAATCAGATATTCGCTTTTCGTTAAGGCAACAGGCGTGTTATCTACCCGTAATTCTTTTTCAGATAAATCAATTTTTATGCGGTCAAAGGTAAGTGCGGTATGTCGTTCCCTACGTTCACGCCGTAGGTGGGCGTTTACTCTCGCCCGCAATTCTGCAATACGAAATGGTTTTGTCAGATAGTCGTCTGCTCCCAGACCAAGCCCAAATGTGATGTCATGCTCCATTGTCTTTGCTGTCAGAAAAAGAATAGGACAGTCTACAAGGGAACGAATTTTATCACAATAGGAAAAGCCGTCTACATCTGGCATCATAATATCCAGTATAATCAAGTCATATCTGTTCAGCTTATCAAGCGGTACCTGTGCGGCAGAGGTATAAGTGGTCACGAAATGCCCATCCTTTCGCAGCCCGTTTTTGACAAGCTCTAAAATAGCCCGTTCATCATCAATCATAAGGATCGCCGCCATATTGTTGCCTCCTTTCGTTGTCCTTTTTAGTATAGCACAAACTCCAAGGGTAGGAAGGTAGGAAAGCTGTCATTGTCGCTTTGCAATATAGTAATTGTCATTTACATTGACCGCAACCGCTTCCGTTTTATCGGTTCCGTAAATCTCATAGACATCTGTGTAAAACCAAGACTCTCGCCCCTGTCCGGCATTTTCCCCGTACCAGTCAATCTTGCTTAAATCTTCTTTTGACAAAGGGATTTTCGTTTCTGTATCGAATGTAACACTTTCAGCGAGAATATCAATGTAGCTGCCTAATTCATCATCTGATACCATATCAGACGTTACTTGATAAACCGTCCCGCCCCAAAGAAGTTGTGTCGCATTTTCTGGATTGACTTCAAAGCTGTCATTTATAGATTCTTCTGTTTTCTTAAAATCAAAAACAGTATCGCTATCTTTGACATTTTCGCTGATAACAGCTTTATGATACCCTCCGTTTACATCTACAATAAGATAATCGTCTGCGTTAGGAGCCGCATATACATTGAGAAAAGGAATAATGTAAGCGGCTTCTGGTGCTTTCTCCGCCAAATCCGCTAAGGATTGAAAAGTTGCCGGTTCAACATTTTCTTGCAGCAATATTTTTCCGTTCTCGTCTATGGCGGCAAGCTGCCGGATATATCCAATCCATTCTCCAAGCCCGCCATTTGATACGGTATCTGCCAAAATGGTGTAATCGTTACCTTTATAGGAAAAACGTGTTACATTTTCCGTATTCAAATAGCATTGTTCCTTGTCACTGGAATATTCTTCGATTCTGTCCTGTAAAGTACAGCCAGCAAGAGCCACACAAACGATAAAGGTAAACAGCAGAAGTAGCATTATTTTTTTGCTTTTATTCATAATTTTTTCTTCCCTCCCAATGAGAAAACCATAATAAGGTCAGCAATAAGCCGCCTGTCGTTAATGCTGCAATCCATATTTTTTCTGTTCCATAGTTGAAAATTTGTCGGCTCAAAATATCCTGTACCCAATTCATAGACCATGCAAAGGGAATATACCGGGCTACACCTTTCAGCTCAATATTGCTATATAAGATACATTGCAGACTTTCAAACACGCCCCAAAACAGGGATAACCCTAATCCAAATTTGAAGCTAAGGAACAGGTGCAAGATGTATATTATAAAATTACAAAAGGCCATCCCGGCGGCGGCTCCAATGAGCATTCCGAGCTGCACTGTATCAGCCATTCCCAAAAGATGTATGCCAATCACAAATAACAGGAACAGAAAGAACAATGCAAATACCCCCGAACCATAAAGATAAGTTAATTTTGCAAGCATATTTTTGTGTCTGTTTGGTACAGCAAGCAGCGTTTGGAAGTGTGAAGCCTTTTCTTCCAGTGCAACGTTCAGACCAACAATAACGCTTATCAACACCGGAAAAAACGTTGTCGTAATTTCCAATATCATTTTGAGCTTTTTACTGTCTGCGGTGCTGGCATACTGGGAATAGTAAGCAAGAAATAACAATGCCCCCATAACGGGTACACAAAAATGAATAGCCCAAAACGATGTATGCTTCGTTTTTTCCTGTTCAGAACGAAGCGCATAAATAAAACCCATTTCTGTCTACCTCCCTTTGGAAAAATCCTTTGCGTCGGCATAGGATAAAATAAGAAACAAGAGTATTGACAACGAAATGGAAATCATAATGGCTATAGAAAATCCACAATTCCCCGTATAAGTTCCGTTTATTTCAATTCCCATAAGTGGCTCTGCCAGTTTTGCTGCCCAACAATACGGTACAAACCACCATGCTATTGTATTTCCTAATGCGGTAGCAGTAGATAGGACAATCCCAAGTATTGTATTTAACACAATCGGCACAAACATTCCCGTTTTGCGTGCTAAGTACAGACACAAAGGGATTTGCCAGACAGACGCAAGGATAATTCCAATACTTCCTGTAATGCTGTGTAAAAGAGAATATACTGCCGTTGCCGGAGCAATGATATTACTGATAGAAATAAGCAATGCTAAAAATATCGCTGAAACAAGCAGTTTTTCGACTAAGATAATGCCCTTGGCAAATTCAAATCTCGAAAGATTTACAGGCATAGAAAATACCGAATAGTATTTCCCGGCGTTTTCTTCTTTTCTGTGTGACAAAGAACACAAAATTGCGATTGCTCCCGGAAGCAGGAACGCATACCACCAGTAAAGCGTCATGTACTGATACCCCATATATCCACCCATAAGCCATGCAAAAATAGCCGTAATTAGCGGAACAATGAAAATCAGTTTGTTCGATATTGTCCTCTTGAATTTCAAATGTTCTGATTTTAGATAGTCCATGCCTTAACCCTCCCTGTGATTGCTTTTTACAACGTCCATAAAAAGCTGTTCCAAATTTTCGTTTGCATTAAGTTTCCCCTCATATCCTAAGACGCCGCCCGCAATAATGCCGATGTGGTCAGCGGTCTGTTGTACCTCGGAGAGAATATGACTTGATAAAATAACGGTAATACCCTTTGCAGGAAAGGAACGGATAAGCTCTCTAAGTTCTTCAATCCCAATCGGGTCAAGCCCGTTGGTTGGTTCATCAAGTATGAGCAGCTTCGGGTTGTTTAGTAATGCAACTGCAATTCCAAGACGCTGTTTCATACCAAGAGAAAACTGTCCGGCTCTTTTCTTGCCTGTTTCCGTCAGCCGGACGATTTGCAGCACTTCGTCAATCCGCTTATCTGTCAGCCCTAAAATAGTAGTCCTTACTTTCAGATTTTCATAGGCGGTCAAATTTTCATAAAGCGGCGGCATTTCAATTAACGCTCCAATATGGTTTAAGTCGCTGCGTTTCCATGCGTGGCCGTCAAACTCAATACTCCCAGATGTGGGCCTCAAAATACCTGTTATCATTTTGAGTGTTGTAGATTTTCCGGCTCCATTTGGTCCTAACAATCCATAGACGGAATTTCTTTCAATGTTCAGCGATATGTTATTTACGGCTGTCTGCCCGTTGAACGATTTGCAGAGATTTGTTGTTTTCAAGATTATACTCATATTTTGTACTGTCCTTTCTTTTGGTTTCAACAAGAGGATACAAGGGAAATTTGAAGATTTCATAAAGATATTAAATTTTAATCTGCATAATCAAACCTATTAAATGGACAAATATAGATAAAGCTCAAGCCCCTGTGCTGGAAACATTTTGAGACCTTGCGCCCTTTGTTATTCTATCCTAAAAATACTTTGCCAGTTGCTTCAGACCGCGCCGAATGCTGTCACAGATACAGGTAAGTTTGCATCCTTCATTACTCTTTAATGGAATTTGTATCCTCAGTTTTATAATCGGTATAATCAAGCCCATTAACCGGCATAATAAGGTCATTCCATCACATAAACCGGAACGATACAATATTATTGA
>OKFX01000250.1_pt1 | contig 26243 bp, 25 predicted proteins | sample 1633441 | NCBI WGS metagenome assembly OKFX01 (sample SAMN04436775, study PRJEB24849) | human gut metagenome | biome: human gut; feature: NICU; material: stool | host: Homo sapiens | place: USA: Saint Louis, MO | collected 2011-03-21
CGAAAAAGCCCTTGGAAGACAGGTGCGTCTGGTCGGTTCTCCGGCAGGCTGTGATTCAAGATTATGGAAGAATATCGCGGGATGCCCCACCATGCAGTTTGGTCCCGGACGGTTGGAAGAGTGCCATGCTGTAAATGAGTACGTGGAGGCAGAATCATATCTGGAAGCCATTCTCGTTTATGCCCAGCTCATACTGGAATGGTGTAAGGCAAATAAATAGAATGAAGAATAAGGAGAAGAGAGATGAGTAAGAAAGTATTGTTAGCAGGAGAGTCCTGGATGAGTTACACTACACATGTGAAAGGATTTGACAGTTTTTATACCTCTGTATACGAGACAGGAGAAAAGTGGCTGAAAGCAGCGCTGGAAGAAGGCGGTTATGAGGTTACCTTTATGCCTAACCATCTGGCAGGAGAGGAATTTCCGTTTACAATGGAAGAATTAAAGGAATATGATGCAGTAATTCTCTCTGACATTGGAGCCAATACGCTTCTTCTTCCCTCTGCCACATTTATGAGAAGCGAGAAGAAGCCAAACAGATGTAATCTGATTCGCGATTACGTGCTGGATGGGGGAGCCCTTATGATGGTGGGAGGCTACCTTACCTTTTCAGGCGTGGATGCAAAAGGAAAATGGCATGATACTGCGGTGCAGGAGGTTCTGCCGGTAGAGGTGCTTACTGTGGATGACCGTATGGAGCACTGCGAGGGAACCACACCTGTAACAGTTGTTCAGCACGAAGCCCTGAACGGGATTCCCGGGGAGTTCCCGCAGGTACTGGGATATAACAAGACCATTGCAAAGCCGGAAGCGGTTGTGGCCGCTGTGGTAGATGATGATCCGTTTATTGCCTTTGGGGAATATGGAAAGGGAAAGAGCGCTGTAGTAACCACGGACTGTGCCCCGCACTGGGCCCCGCCGGAATTCTGTGAGTGGGAATATTATAACAGGATGTGGCAGGGAATCATGAACTGGCTCACAAAGTAAGAATAAGGATGGGGACTGCTGCCTGAAATCAAGGATTCCATGGGCGGCAGTCCTCTTTTTGCAGGAGGATTGCAGATGGAAACAGAGAAAAGAACAGAGGAACAGAAAAGAACAGAGGCTCTGGCGTTATTGAAGAGCATACTGGAAATACCCAGTGTTAACGGAAAAGACAGGGAACAGGAGACAGCTGTTTATCTGGCAGAATATTTAAAAAGAAAAGGTATGGAAACAAGGGTTCAGCTGATTGACGAGCATCACGGCAATGTGATTGGCGTGCTCAGAGGAAAAACAGAAGAGACCATACTTTTTAACGGACATCTGGATACGGTCCCATATGGAGATATAAACGAATGGAATACCAATCCGGCTGTGTGTGCAGAACAGGATGGACGCCTTTATGCAAGAGGCGCCAGTGATATGAAAAGCGGATTGGCAGTCATGGCTTTTGTTCTGGGAGAGCTGGCGGAGAGCGGATGCGTCCCGCAGAAAACAATTGTTTTTGCGGGAACCTGTGATGAGGAACGTGGCGGTTTGGGCGCAAAGGAAATCATAAAGGAATACCCTGATTTATTTCCAAAGCTGCTTTTAATTGGAGAGCCTACTTCATGTCAGGCTGGTGTGGCTCAGAAAGGATGTATCTGGTTAAAACTATCTGTTTCAGGCAAGACAAGCCACGGAGCAGAACCCTGGCAGGGAATCAATGCCCTGGAGCAGGGATTTGGCCTGTTTGCGGATTTGAGAGAGGAGCTTATGAGGGAGGAACACCCTGTGCTGGGACGCAGCACACTCCAGGTTACCATGGCGGAGGGTGGAATTGCACCAAATATGACTCCGGACAGGGCGCAGTTTCTGGCTGATATCCGTATTGTGCCGCCTTTAAATGAAAAGGAGGTTCTGAACCGTCTGGAATGCCTTATAGAAAAGCGGTGTGAAGTTTATAATGGAGGTCTGTCCTTTACGCCTGAAATATCAAATTACAGGATGCCGGTAGAGACCGGTCCAAAAAACCAGTGGCTTCACAGACTGAAAGGGTTTATAGGCGATAATGCAGGGGAGACCGGTATCAACTATTTTACAGACGCTTCCATTTTCCTGACAGCCTGGCCGGACAGTCCGGCACTTCTCTTTGGTCCGGGAGAGCCTCAGATGTGTCATAAGCCCAATGAATACGTGGAGATATCCAAGTATTTTGAGGCAATTAGAGTCATGGAAAAATTTTGCTGGTACATTGCTAAATAATAAACTTATGATATAATGAAATGTAAGATTTTGAGCATGTTTTAACAGGGGGCAGGATTTGCGAACAACAATTAAGGATATAGCGAAGTACACAGGTTTTTCTATTACCACCATATCATTGGTACTGAATGGAAAGGCACATAAGATTCCAAAGGCAACAGAAGAGGCGATTCTCCAGGCTGCGAAGGAACTCAATTACCGTCCAAATCAATTAGCTGTGGGACTGGTAAAGAAGCAGACAAAAACCCTGGGCCTGATTTTATCTGACATCCGAAATAACTTTTTTGCTAATATGGCTAAGTCCATTGAAGATGAATGCCGCAGGAACGGCTGGAATCTCATACTGTGCAACACCAACGATCTCCATGAGCGCGAGATGAAATATCTGCAGATGCTGGCTGACAAGGGGGTAGACGGAGTATTAATCTGTATGGCAAGGGAGAATGACAGTGAAAAAGTGGAGGAAATGGTGGCTCTGATGGATTCACTCAACATACCCTTTGTCCTTGTGGACCGCTTTTATCCTGAAGTCAAAGGCTGTTCCGTGATTGTGGACCATGATGAGGGAGGTTATCTTGCTGCCAGACATCTGTTGGAATTGGGCCACACCAGGATTGGATGCGTGGGCGGCCCAAAGGATCTGGCTGATTCCAACCGGAGGACGCAGGGCTATATAAGGGCGCTGATGGAAAAAGGAGTGGAATTTGATCCGTCCCTTATATTTTATGGGGACTATGACTTAAGCAGCGGCGTGCGGGGGGCGGAATATCTGCTCAAAAAAGATGTTACAGCAATTTTTGCTTATAATGATATGTCGGCGTATGGTGTGTTTCACTATCTAAAACAGCAGGGAATCTCTGTTCCGGAGGACATATCGCTGATTGGATATGACGATATCTTTTTTTCAGAGATATTAAGTGTGCCCCTTACATCAATTCATCAGCCAGTGGAGGAAATGGGAACAGAGGCGGTCCAGCAGATGATTCGGATTATTCGCCAGAAACAGAAACAGGATACAAAGAAAAATATTATGTTTCAGCCGTATTTGGTGGTCAGACAGAGTACGGCGGCTCCTGCAGGTGTAATGCACATATAAATATATCTGTATTTTCTGCATCTTAAGAAATTTCAGATATTTATAATAATTTGTTCACATTCGGTTCAGAGGCAGGCATTATACTTAAATAAGAATACGGGAAAAAGGAGTGAAAAAATGAACATACTGTTTTTCCTGACTCCTAAAAGTGATGTGGCGTATATAAGCGAGGATGATACGTTAAGACAGGCTTTGGAGAAAATGGAGCACCACAAGTATTCCGCAGTACCGATTGTCAGCAGGACAGGTCGCTATGTGGGGACGCTGACGGAGGGTGACCTGTTATGGGGAATCAAGAACCAGTTTAATCTGGATCTAAAAGGGGCTGAGAGGATACCTGTTACAGCCATACGCCGCCGGTGTGACAACCGTCCGGTTAAGGCAGACGCAGATATGGAGGATCTGATCGGAAAGGCATTGAACCAGAACTTTGTGCCGGTACTGGATGATCAGAAGAGTTTCATTGGTATCATTACCAGAAAGGACATTATCAAATATTTTTACCAGAAGTGCGAAACCGCCGAGGAACGTTCCAAGAAGTGTCAGGACCAGGGCGGAAAGGAACATAAAAAGACGGACCTGTCCGCGGTGGTAAAGCTGCGCAGTCAGGAGGGAGTCCTGGTGTAGCGGGACAGGTCGGTCCGGCACGGTGAGGGCTGTGCGATTGCAGGGAACCATGGAAAACGCCATAAGGCGGGAGACATGGTTCCCTGTTAATATACAGGGACATGGTCAATATGTCCCTGTCCTAATATGAGCCCTAATATGGCCTAAGTCATGAAACTGTGATAAGATGTAGCTATGGATGCTGTTAGGTTTTGTGCAGATGCTTCCGGTGTAAAAACCGCAAACAGAAAACTCATATGGAATTTGCATGAAAACAGCAGACAAACCCGGGAAAAGATGGTATAATGTCGCCAGACAATATAATGCGCCAATGCGTTGTCACGTCAAAGTAAGATAGTACAGGAAACCAGACAGGAGATGCGGGGGCAGGGAAAGGGAGGTCAGACAACATGATTTGGGCAAAAGAGGAGACAATGTCCAGGGCGGAGATTGAAGCGATACAGCTGAGCCGCCTAAAAGACACGGTGAACCGGGTTTATGAAAAGGTACCGGCATACCGCGCCAAGATGGAGGAGGCAGGTGTAAGGCCGGAGCATATACAGACACTGAAGGATTTACAGAAGCTTCCGTTTGTGACGAAACAGGATATGAGGGACAATTACCCCTATGGCCTGTTTGCGGTTCCAAAGAAGGAACTGCGCAGAATCCACGCATCCAGCGGTACCACGGGAAAGCCAACTGTGGTGGGTTATACGGAGAATGACCTGGAGGTGTGGAAGGAATGTGTGGCCCGTCTGGCCGTGGCAGGAGGCGCCTCGGACGAGGATGTTGCCCAGATTTGTTTTGGGTATGGCATGTTCACCGGCGCCCTGGGACTTCACAATGGACTGGAGAAGGTAGGGGCTGCGGTGGTTCCGTCCTCTACCGGCAATACCCAGAAGCAGCTGATGTATATGAAGGATTTTGAGACTACCCTGCTGGTGGCAACTCCCTCTTATGCCATGCGCATTGCTGAGGTGGCCCTGGAGATGGGAATTAATCCCAGGAAAGACCTGAAGGTAAAGACCCTTGTACTGGGCAGCGAGCTGATGACAGAGGCCATGAGGAATGAGCTTTACAAGGTATGGGGAGAGGATGTAAATTTGACCCAGAATTATGGCATGAGCGAGCTGATGGGTCCCGGCGTGTCGGGAGAATGCCTGGAACTTAAGGGAATGCATATCAATGAGGACCATTTTATTGCGGAGGTAATAGATTCCGCCACAGGGGAAGTGCTTCCTCCCGGCGAAAAGGGAGAGCTGGTTATCACCTGCATTTCCAAGGAGGCGCTGCCTCTCATCCGTTACCGTACCAGGGATATTACCAGGCTAATGTATGAACCCTGTCCCTGCGGCCGCACCACCGCCAGGATGGAGAACCTGTCAGGACGTACGGATGATATGTTAAAGATTCGGGGCGTCAACGTATTCCCGAGCCAGATTGAGGAAGTGCTGATTAATACAGAGGGAATCGGGCCTAACTATGAAATCGTGGTGGACAGGAAGAACCACTCCGACATCCTGATTATCAAGGTTGAGGTGGAAGCTGAGAGTATGATGGACTCCTATGCTGCCCTTGAGCGGCTGGAGGACACTTTGAAGGATAAGATGCGCCTGATGCTTGGTCTGGATGCCAAGATTCAGCTGGTATCCCCCAACACCCTTCAGCGGTTTGAGGGAAAGGCAAAGAGGGTCACGGACCTGCGAAAGGAAGTCTGATGAGGCATCAGGACAGTTATTAAGAGGTCCGGTGCGGTTAATACATACTGAAAGGAAGGAAAAAACGTGTCAGAGAAAAGAATATTACTTGGCAATGAAGCCATAGCAAGAGGTGCCTATGAGGCAGGAGTAAAGGTATCCGCAGCCTATCCGGGCACACCCAGTACGGAGGTCAGCGAGTCTCTGGTCCAGTACGATGAGATTTACGCGGAGTGGGCTCCCAACGAGAAGGTGGCTACAGAGGTGGCCATCGGTGCATCTATAGCAGGCGTGCGTTCCATGTGCGTCATGAAGCATGTGGGGATGAATGTGGCTGCGGATCCGCTATATACGGCGGCATACACCGGCGTCCGGGGCGGACTGGTGCTGGTGGTGGCAGATGACCCGGGCATGTACAGCTCTCAGAATGAGCAGGACAGCCGGATGGTGGCCAGGGCTGCTATGGTCCCCATTGTGGAGCCCTCCGACAGTGCCGAAGCCAAGGAATTCATGAAATATGCTTACGATCTCAGTGAGAAATATGATACCCCTGTTATTCTGCGCAGTACCACCCGTCTGTCCCATTCCCAGGGGCTGGTGGAACTGGAGGAGAGGGCAGAGCCCTTTGACATCCCCTATGAGAGGGATATGGCAAAGTATGTCATGATGCCCGGCAATGCCATCAAACGCCACGTGGTGGTGGAAGCGCGCATGAAACAAATGGCAGAGGATGCCAACAGCCTGCCCATCAACCGGGTGGAATACAATGATTTATCCGTGGGCTTTATCACCAACGGTATTGCATACCAGTATGTGAAGGAAGCCATGCCTCAGGCGTCTGTCCTGAAGCTGGGGCTTCTCAATCCCCTTCCAAGGAAGCTCATCGAGGAATTTGCGGCCAAGGTGGATAAGCTTTACATATTTGAGGAGCTGGAGCCGGTGGTGGAGGAACAGGTTAAATCCTGGGGCATTCAGAAGGCAGTGGGCAAGGAAATATTCACGGTTCAGGGTGAATACAGCGCAAACCTGATCAGGGAGCGTGTGCTGGGCCAGACATCACAGGTGGATAAGGCGGCCCAGGTTCCTGCAAGACCTCCCATCCTGTGTCCGGGATGTCCCCACAGAAGCGTATACGCTGTGCTTAACAAGCTGAAGATACATGCTGCCGGAGATATCGGCTGCTATACACTGGGGGCAGTGGCGCCCTTAAGCGTCATTGACACCACGATCTGTATGGGAGCCAGCATCAGCACTCTCCACGGTATGGAGAAGGCAAAGGGAAGAGAGTATATTAAGAGCTGGGTGGCTGTAATCGGTGATTCCACCTTCATGCACACAGGCATCAACTCTCTCATGAACATGGTCTACAACCAGGCCACCGGCACAGTCATCATTCTGGATAATTCCACCACGGGAATGACAGGCCACCAGGATCATGCCGCCACAGGCAAGACCCTTAAAGGACAGGTGGTTCCTGCCATCAATATTTACGGTCTGTGCAAGTCACTGGGCATTGAGCATGTCTGCGAGGTGGACGCCTTTGACCAGGCGGAGCTGGAGCGCATAATCAAAGAGGAAGTGGTAAGGGATGCGGTATCCGTCATCATCACCAAGGCGCCCTGCGCCCTGCTTAAGGGAATCAAATTCCCCAACAAGTGCAGGCCGCTGCCGGATAAGTGTAAGAAATGCGGAGCTTGTTTAAGACCGGGCTGTCCTGCCCTGACAAAGAATGAGGACGGCACCATATCCATTGACGAGACCATGTGCAATGGCTGCGGACTGTGTAAACAGCTGTGTAAATTTGACGCAATCAATCTGGTAAAGGCGGGTGAATAAAATGACATCAAAGAATATTATGATAGTAGGCGTAGGCGGCCAGGGAACCCTTCTTACCAGCCGCATACTTGGAAAGCTTGCAATCGGGGCGGGCTTTGACGTGAAGTTGTCCGAGGTGCACGGCATGGCCCAGCGCGGCGGCAGCGTGGTAACCTTTGTGAGATATGGAGAAAAAGTGGCAGAACCCATTGTAGAGGAAGGCCAGGCAGACGTGCTGATTGCTTTTGAGCGTCTGGAGGCACTGCGGTATCTGCATTTCCTCAAAAAAGACGGCGTGGTCATTGTCAATGACTGGCGCATTGATCCCATTACGGTGGTGACAGGGGTGGCTCAGTATCCGGAAGGAATCATTGACCGGTTAAAGGAAGCCCGCAGAACCATTGTGGTGGAGGCCACGGAGGAAGCGAAAAAGATGGGCGCGCCCAAGGCATTCAATGTCATTGTCCTGGGAGCCGCTGCAAAGCACATGGGATTTGAGAAGGAAGACTGGCTGAAGGTAATCGAGACAACGGTTCCGCCTAAGACGGTGGAAATTAATAAAAAGGCATTTGAGACCGGTTATGCGCTTTCTGTTTAGACGGACAGAAGCCGGTCAAACAGAAGCCAGTTGGACAGAAGCCAGGAAGTAAACCGGAGAGTGGACTGTAAGCAGATAAGGGATATAAAAATATGTCATGTGAGAGTTGGAGGGGTTACAGGCAAATGATATGGAATGAGACAAAGGAGTGCATGAGCAGGGATGAGATGACCAACCTGCAGAGCGCAAGGCTGAGAAAATTAGTTGACAGGGTGTACCACAGTGTGGAGTATTACCGCAAGAAAATGCAGGCAGTGGGATTGGAGCCGGGAGACATCCGGGGAATCGAGGACCTGGAAAGGCTTCCGTTCACCACAAAGGATGATTTGAGAGATACATACCCCTTCGGCATGTTTGCGGTGCCTAATTCCCAGATTACCCGTATCCACGCATCCAGCGGCACCACGGGAAAGTCCACGGTGGTGGGATATACCCGCAAGGACATTGACGTGTGGAGTGAGTGCGTGGCCCGGTGCATTACCATGGCCGGACTGGGAAGCAATGACATCATCCAGGTGGCTTACGGATACGGTCTGTTTACCGGAGGCCTGGGAGCCCACTATGGTGCGGAGGAGATGGGAGCCACCGTGGTACCCATGTCCACAGGCAACACCAAGAAGCTGGTGACCATGATGGTGGATTTCGGTGTGACAGGAATCATGTGTACGCCGTCCTACCTTCTTCATATTGCAGAAACCATCGAGGAGATGGGGGTCAAGGATAAGATTAAACTGAAGGCATCCATCAACGGAGCAGAGCCCTGGACTGAGAAAATGAGAACCCAGATTGAGCGTCAGCTGGGAATCCACGCCCACGATATCTACGGCCTCAGCGAAATCATGGGACCGGGCGTTGCCACAGACTGCCAGTTCCATGAGGGACTCCATATCCATGAGGACCATTTCCTGCCGGAGATCGTGGACCAGAATACATTGAAGCCGCTGAGAGACGGCATGACCGGCGAACTGGTTATTTCCACCCTGACCAAGGAAGGGCTGCCTTTAATCCGTTACCGCACAAAGGATTTGACCAGCCTTGATCACAGTACCTGCCAGTGCGGAAGGACCACGGCCAGGATTGCCAGATTCACAGGAAGGACCGATGACATGCTGATTATCCGAGGCGTCAACGTATTCCCATCCCAGATAGAGTCTGCCCTGCTGGAAATGGGCGGCACCACGCCTCATTACCTGCTGATTGTGGACCGTGTGAACAATCTGGACACCTTAGAGGTGCAGGTGGAAGTGGAGGAGCGATTCTTCTCAGATGAAATCCGGGAGCTGGAGAATCTGACAGGAAAGATCGCCTATATGATTCAGCAGGCCATAGGTCTGGCTGTGAAGGTAAAGCTGGTGGAGCCAAAGAGCATTGAGCGGAGCATGGGTAAAACGAAGCATGTGATTGACAAGAGGAATCTGAATTAAGAAAGGGCGGGGTGCAAGAATGTTTGTAAAACAATTATCTGTATTTATAGAAAACCGTGAAGGCAGACTGGAGCAGGTCACAGAAGTACTAAAGGAGCAGGACATCAACATACTGTCCCTCAGCATGGCGGATACCACGGAGTACGGTATGCTGAGAATGATTGTGTCTGATCCGGATAAGGCAAAGGCAGCTCTGAGGGAAAAAGGATTTTCAGCCATGCTGACCGATGTGCTGGCAGTAAAACTGGAGGACCAGGTGGGCGAACTGCACAAGATGACACATATCCTCTGTAGCCAGGGGCTGAACATTGAGTACATGTACGCACTGGCTTCCGCCAACCGCAGGGCAATGATTGTGAAGGCATCTGACGGAGAGACGGCAGCCAGGGCAGTGACAGACGGCGGATTGGTGCTGTACAGTAATGAGGAAATGTGCTGGTAGTCTGGTATGACCGGAATATAATGGATAGTGAGTGAAAGGTAAGATAAAGGTAAGATAAAGGTGCCGAGAAACCATCATTTGAGATGATTTCTCGGCACCTTTGCATGATTGCTGCCTGATACCCCGGAAATACGGCTTGGCATATTTGGAGAGAAGGCGCAGGATGCGGGTGATTGATTCCTCTATCCTTTGGAGAAACCGCTGGCCGTTACGTGGGCCACCTCATTGCCCAGGTCATCCTTCACCTCCACCAGATAGTAGCAGGTGCTCCGTCCTTCCTTTACCTTTCTGGCTTCCGCTATGAGGCGTGTGCCTCTGGCAACACCCAGGTAGGTGATCTGGGATGTGGTTGAGACATGGAGGGGCTTGTTCCAGTTGGAAGCAACCGCAAAGGCAAAGTCAGCCAAGGTAAAGATGGCCCCTCCCATGACTGTGCCGGCTGCATTAAGATGGTGTGGTTGTATTTCCAACCAACATTTTGCATATCCCTCATCCACCTGCTCAATGACAGCCCCGTTATCCGTAGCGAAACGGTCGTTGGCAAAGACCTTCTGTATCTGTTCCAGTTTTTGTGCATCCATATGGAAAACCTCCTGTGGTTCTATGTATGAAATGATAGTGAATATAAGCTAACTATATACCAGAAAAAGGAAGATTGTCAATGGTCGTCTGTGATGTAGAGGTGATTAGGAAAGAAAGAGTGTGTAAAACAGAGCAGATGCAAAACAGAGAAGATGCAAAACAGGGCCTCGTAGGAGGCCCTGTCAGACTGTAGACAAATTCCGAGGACAAGTGCCTCGGAATTTCTTCGCCATTGAGCCAGAAAAGTCAGCACTTACAAGACTTTGAGGCTCTTTTTTGGTATAATAGATGTATCAAATACAGGCGGTGAGATGCTTATGATGACACAGAATGCGGATAAAAAAAGAGAACAGATTCAGTTATTTTGCATGGATGACATGGTTCCACAGGACCATCTGCTGCGGATCATCGACAAAGCAATCGACTGGTCCTTCATTTATGAACTGGTAGAAGATAAATACAGTCAGGACAACGGACGCCCCAGTATGGACCCCGTCATGCTGATCAAGATTCCTTTCATCCAATATCTTTATGGCATTAAAAGCATGCGCCAGACGGTAAAAGAGATTGAGGTAAATGTCGCCTATCGCTGGTTCCTCGGGTTGGATATGCTGGATAAAGTGCCACATTTTTCAACCTTTGGAAAGAACTATACGAGACGCTTTAAAGACACCGACCTGTTTGAACAGATATTCGCGCATATCCTTTCTGAATGCTACAAATTTAAGCTGGTAGACCCTAATGAAGTTTTTGTGGATGCCACCCATGTAAAAGCCAGAGCAAACAATAAAAAGATGCAGAAGCGTATTGCTCATGATGAGGCATTATTTTTTGAAGATCTGCTGAAACAGGAAATCAATGAAGACCGTGAAGCACACGGGAAATGTCCGCTGAAAGAAAAAGAGGATGACAACAATACACCATCCGGTGGAGCCGGCGGCAAAGAAGAAAAGACAGTGAAAGCAAGCACTTCTGATCCGGAAAGCGGATGGTTTCGCAAAGGAGAACATAAACATGTATTTGCTTATGCAGTACAGACCGCATGTGATAAGAATGGATGGATTCTCAGCTATAGCGTTCATCCCGGGAACAATCATGACAGCAGAACCTTCAAGTCTTTATATGACAAGATAAAAGGGATCGGAATAGAGACCCTGATAGCCGATGCAGGATATAAAACTCCCGGTATAGCAAAACTTTTGATCGATCAAGGAGTCAAACCGCTCCTACCATACAAACGCCCCCTGACAAAAGAGGGTTTCTTCAAGAAATACGAGTACGTTTATGATGAGTATTACGACTGCTATATCTGTCCCAACAATCAGGTGCTGACCTATCGAACAACCAACCGTGAGGGATATCGCGAGTACAAAAGCTGTGGAAGTGCCTGTGCAAGCTGTGCCTATCTTGCAAAATGTACCCAAAGCAAAGATCATGTAAAGACGGTTATGCGCCACATATGGGAACCTTACATGGAGATGTGTGAGGAGATCCGCCAAACCCTGGGTATGAAAGAATTATATTCACAAAGGAAAGAAACCATAGAACGAATCTTTGGAAGTGCAAAGGAGAATCATGGTTTTCGATATACACAGATGTTTGGAAAAGCCCGAATGGAAATGAAAGTCGGGCTTACATTTGCCTGCATGAATCTGAAAAAGCTGGCCAGGATGAAAGCGAAATGGGGAGAAGCCCATTTCACAAACTTTATTTTGAACGCAATTTGGTTAATAAAAGAAAACTGGCTTTGGGATACAAAGCCCAAAACCAGTTTGTCTACAGTCTGACAGGGCCTCGTAGGAGGCCCTGTTCCGTATACCTGTTGTTTGCCAATTTCTATTAGTTGTTACAGCCGCAGCTGTTTTCGGCGATAGCTGGACCAGGTCCTCCGGCCGTGCGGGGGGTGGGGCCGCCGCAGCCTGGATTGCCCCAGGTTGCATCGTTGAAGCCTTCCCAATAGCCATTGCGGAAGCCTTCCCTGTATGCCTGGCGTCTGGCGCCTGCACAGATATCATGGCCGCCGCAACCGCTGTTGTTTCCTCCACCGCAGGAGCAACCACAGCCGCATCCGCTGTTACTGCCGCCGCAAGAGCAGCCACTGTTGCTGCCGCATCCACAACCACTGTTGTTACAGCCACAGCCACATCCACAATTACAACGATTCCATCCACATCTACAAAGTCTAAAGCAACACATATATTGTACTCTCCTTTTTTGTTGGTTTGTACTATATCATATGGGACGCCCAGACAAAGTGTGAGTGATTGTCTCAATGTATTTTATTGTCACCCGTTGTTTTTCTTCTCATAAACTATAGTAGAAAAAGATAATTGGAAGGAGTATCCAACCTATGGATTCTTATACAGATGTAAGTACCCAGTGCTGCGGCCGCGGCCGCATGTCTTGCGGTACATCGTTTGGAAATGGATGCGGTTCTTATACAAGTCCGGATTATCCGGACATGAACGCATTCCCATGGGACTCATGGGGAAGCAATCCTGCGCTTTCCTATCCTACACCTGCAGCCCCAGTCACTCAGCCAGCCAATATGTCGTGTCCCTCCACAGAGGGAGGCGTGCTGGAACAGCAGTTTCCGGTGGCCATGGCTTATGTACCGTGGCAGCAGTGGCAGACCACCTATGCCCCTGAAAGAGGCCTTGTCCAGGGGACTATTTTCCCTGACCTGGATTTACAGTTTAATTACGGGAGGTGCGGAAGATGATGAATCAGATGATGAATCCCGACTTTAATGCCTCCCGTGAGGCCATGCTTCGTGAAGTGGACCAGGCCGGCTTTGCAGTGGTTGATGCCAACCTCTACCTTGACACCCATCCATGTGACGCAGCCGCCATTGATTACTATAATCAGATGGCAAACGCATACAGAAACGCCGCCGCAGCCTTTGAGGCGCAGTTTGGACCTTTGACAGCTTCCGCTAATACAGATGCTGCATACTGGTCCTGGATTAACGATCCGTGGCCATGGGAAGGAGGGTGCTATTAATGTGGATTTATGAGAAGAGATTGGAATTTCCAGTTAATATCAAAGAGCCCAATGCCCAGATGGCTCAGTTTATAATGAGTCAGTATGGTGGGCCGGACGGCGAAATGGGCGCCTCCATGCGTTATCTTTCCCAGCGCTACGCCATGCCATATAAAGAGTGTAAGGGAACCCTGACCGATATCGGTACGGAGGAACTTGCACATCTGGAAATCGTGGCTGCCATTATCCATCAGCTGACAAAGGGACTGACTGCCGACCAGTTGGTAGAGCAGGGCTTCGGACCTTACTATATCGATCACACCACAGGTATCTGGCCCCAGGCGGCAGGAGGAATTCCTTTTAATGCATGTGAGTTCCAGTCCAAGGGAGACGTAATTACGGACCTTCATGAGGATATGGCTGCAGAGCAGAAAGCCAGGAGCACCTATGACAATATCCTGCGCGTTGTGAAGGATTATGACGTCTGTGAACCCATCAAATTCCTGAGGGAAAGGGAAGTCGTTCATTATCAGAGATTCGGTGAACTGCTGCGTATCACCCAGGAGAAGCTGGACAGCAGGAATTTCTATGCGTTCAACCCTGCCTTCGATATGCAGTCACCATCCTGCCAGGACCAGATGAGACAGATGTAAGTTCATTCTTTCGTACCAGCGCAGGTGACTGAATCAGGCTGTTTATACGAATTGTATTCAGAATTATATGTGAAAGGCGCTGCAGGCCCAGGGGAAAAACCATGGGCTGCAGCGCTTTTCTTTGGCTCGGTTAATGTATATCGTACATATCATACGTCCATACAGTTTTCCAATCTCACCAGCTCTCCGCCAATGAGTTCCACATCCTCCTCCTGGTGGGTTGAGAGGATTAAAAGCCGTCCGTCTTGTTTTTCCCTGATATACGAAATGACATTGCGTTTCAATTCGTCATCCATGCCGGTAAAAGGTTCATCCATGAGAAGAATATGGGAGGGGATAAGAAGGGCACGGGCGACAGCCACACGGCGTTTCATGCCGCCGCTTAAGGTGGATACAGGGCGGTTCAGGCATTCCTCCGGAAGCAGGCGGGCCAATTCCCATTTAATACGGGGAGCCTTGAGCGACCGGCCGGCACACATGGCTACATTTTCAATCGGAGAAAAGGATTCGCAGAGCCGGTCCTCCTGAAAGACAGCGGAAGCAGGCAGGGAACTCATGTCCTGGGGGGTTCCGTCTGCCAGTATCAAGCCATGGTCTGCTTGCTCCAACCCCATGAGAATGCGCAGCAGAGTAGTTTTACCTGAACCGGATGGACTCATGAGACAATAACATTGGCCCTGCTGAAAGGACAGGTTTAGGTTCTTTAATACGGGCAGCCCGTCATAGGATTTGGATATATGTTGCAATTCCAGGGTCATTCCATACACGCTCCTTAATGCTTTATTTTCTTTAGCAGATAAAGAAAAAAACGTTCAAACAATGCGCTGATTATTATGATGACAAAGGTCCAGGCAAATAGCCCGGCCGTGTCAAGATACAGTTTGGAGTAGTACAGCTGTTCTCCAATGGAACCTTCCGGTATGCCGATGACTTCCGCGGCCACGCCGGATTTCCAGCTCATACCAAGAGCTGTACGGCACCCGTTTACAAGGTATGGAAGGAGGGCTGGCACATAGATATAGTGGATGCGCTTCCACATGGGCATACGGAAAACCCGGGCCATTTCCAGCAGTTTTTTATCCGTGTGTTTCAGCCCGGACAGAGTGCTCACATAGACCATGGGCACCACCACCAGAAAAGAGGTGAATACTGCCAGGTTGCGGGAGCCAATCCATATCAGTGCCAGGATAACAAAGGAGGCAACCGGAACAGATTTAATCAGAAGCATGACCGGGTCCAGCAGCTCCTTTACCAGGGGAAAGAGGTAGGCCAGGCTTCCCAGGAGGATGCTTAGGGCAAAGGCCCCCAGGAATCCAAGACTTATCCTGGCAAAGGAATTCAGGATGGTGGCCCAGAAGGCCGGGTCCGCTGCCTGTTCTGCCAGGGCCTTTACCATGTCCAGAGGGCCTACGAATATAATATTGTTGTGTATCAGGAGATTGGCTGTCTGCCATACTGCAATCCAGAACAGCCAAACCAGATATTTACGTATTCGTGTGATGTGATTTGTAGGTTGATTCATAAAGGATGTCTCCGCAGTCAGGGGTTAGGGCATATAGTAAAAATCCTCTCCGGGCATCTGTCCGCCGATGGATTTTGGGTCCTGTTCATGTAAGGTGGAGAGGTAACCGCTCAATGCGTCCTTCATCTCCTGACCGGTCAGACATACAATATTACAGTAGGGAAGGGCTTTCTGGGCAATGGGGGCTTTCTCCACAATACCCTGCTCAGCAATCAGCCTGGATGCATCCTCCGCATGTTCTGTGGCAAAAAGTGTGGAGGCCTCATGGTCCTTTATGAAGTCTGCAACAGGGGAGCGGTTTTCCCTGAGAAAATCGCTGCGTACCAGGGTAACTCCTGTCACCAGCATGCTTCCGGTGTCCTTGTTCAGCATGTTCCACTGTTCTGTTAAATCCAGCACTGTTTTTAGGTCAGGGTTCTGGATGCAGGCAGCAGTGGCAAAGGGCTGCGGCAGAACTCCGATGGCGCTGGAATCCTGTTTTAGCAGAGACGCCACTTCTGTGGCCTCGGATTTGAACTGAAGGTCCACATCAGATGTAGAAAGACCATTTTCCTTTAAAAGGTAATTCATGACGTATTCAGGGGTGGTTCCCTTTCCTGTCATATAAATGGTGCGTCCCTTTAAGTCAGCCATGGAGGAAATGGAATCATCTGAGGCAACCACATAGAGGACACCCAGGGTGTTGATATCCAGGACCATGATATTTCCCTGGGTCTTGGCGTAGAGTACACTGGCAACATTAGCAGGCAGCAGGGCGATATCCAGATCGCCGTTTGCAATCTTGCCCACCAGTTCATCAGCCTTGCCGGCCATGGTAAATTCATAAACATTGGAGGTCTCGCCCCTGGAAGCCTTGTCCATCAGGGATACAAGTCCCATGGAGGTAGGGCCTTTTAGAGAGCCTACACGGATGGCTGCCTGACAGGTCAGCTTGTTTTCATCAAAACCCGTGTTCAGTTCATCGCCGGAACCGGATTCAGAGGAGGACACTGCGCCGGAAGCGCTTTCTGAGGCCTGGTTCTGGGAGGCTTTTTCACCGTTCTGGTTTATGGTCTGTGCGTCGGCCTGAGCTTCCGTCTGTGTCCCGGCCTGGGCTTCCGTCCGAGCCTCTGTGGCAGGTGTGCCTGAGGTGCTCTTGCCGCATCCGCCCAGCACCAGGGAGATACCCATAAATGCTATTAAAAGTAAAGAAACATGTTTTTTCATAGTACTTCAACTCCTCTCGTAAATATCATTAACTATAGCACAACAGCCCTGTCTTTTCTATAAAATATTTGAGAAATATTATTGATATAAATATCACAATGTGAGATAATGAAGCCATGGTTTGGGGTGAGCCCATAATACACGCAGATAGTGGAGGAATAAGGGATGAAAGTAACGATATGTATTGGAAGCGCCTGTCATTTAAAGGGATCCAGAGAGATTATCAGCAAGCTCCAGAAGCTGGTGGATGAGAACAGCCTGTCTGATAAGGTGGATTTAAACGGTGCGTTCTGTTCCGGAAATTGTGACCATGGAGTGTGCGTGACGGTGGAGGGCGAGCTGTATTCCCTGAAGCCGGAAGATACAGAAGAATTTTTTGAAAATGAGATAAAGGGGAGACTTTGATTATGGGCATGGAAATCATAGATTTCAAAGCCACAAAGTGCAAACACTGCTATAAATGCGTCCGCTACTGTGGGGTAAAGGCCATCCAGGTCAAGGATGAGCGGGCGGTCATCATGCCGGACAAGTGTATCCTGTGCGGTCACTGTCTGAAGATCTGTCCTCAGTCAGCAAAAACCCTTAAGAGCGACCTGAACATGGTTCGCGGATTTTTGCGCGAAGGCATGCGTGTGGTGGTGTCCATAGCACCGTCCTATATGGGTTTATTAAAATACAAGACAATCGGTCAGGTGCGGGGGGCTCTGCTGCGCCTGGGATTCGAGGATGTGAGAGAGACTTCCGAGGGAGCTGCTTTTGTGACGGCTGAGTATACGAAGCTTCTGGCAGAGCACAAGATGGAGAATATTATAACCACATGCTGCCCAAGTGCTAATGACCTGGTGGAAATCTACTATCCACAGCTTATACCCTACCTGGCACCGGTTGTGTCTCCCATGATTGCCCACGGAAAGCTTTTGAAGGAAGAACTTGGACGTGATGTGAAGGTCGTGTTCCTTGGACCGTGTATTGCCAAGAAGAAGGAAGCCATGGACCTGAGGCATGAGGGCTATATTGATGCTGTATTAAATTTTAATGACATAAACAAATGGCTGGAGGAAGAAGACATCGTAATCGGGGACTGTGAAGACCGGCCATTTACCGCATTTGACCCAAAGGTAAACCGCCTGTATCCTGTGACCAACGGCGTGGTGAATTCCGTGCTGGCTACCGAGGAGAAGGGGGATGGATACAGAAAGTTCTATGTCCACGGGGAAGACAATTGTATTGATTTGTGCAAGAGTATGTCCCGGGGAGAAATCAAGGGCTGTTTTATAGAGATGAATATGTGTTCCGGCGGCTGCATCAAAGGCCCCACGGTAGATGAGGAGTTTATATCCAGGTTTAAGGTTAAGCTGGACATGGAGGAGAGCATCTGCAGGGAGCCGGCTGAGGAAACGCAGATGGAGCCGGTATGGGATAATGTGAATTTCAGGAAGCAGTTCGAGGACCATTCCCCCAGGGACCCCCAGCCTACGGAGGAACAGATACGGGAAATCCTGCGAATGACCAACAAGCTGAAGCCGGAGGATGAGCTGAACTGCGGCGCCTGCGGTTACCCTACCTGCCGTGAAAAGGCCATTGCCGTATTCCAGCACAAGGCAGAGGTAAGCATGTGTATCCCGTTTATGCATGAAAAGGCGGAATCCATGGCCAACCTGGTGATGGAGACTTCACCCAACATCGTACTGATTGTGGGAGATGACATGCGCATCATGGAGTACTCGGATGTGGGCGAGAGATATTTTGGAAGGACTCGTTCCCAGGCATTGCAGATGTATCTGTATGAACTTATCGACCCAGTGAACTTCCAGTGGGTATTTGATACACACCAGAACATCCACGGCAAGCGGGTGAATTATCCGGAATATAATCTTTCCACCCTGCAGAACATTGTGTACATAGAAAAAGAAAATGCAGTCCTGGCCACCTTCATAGACATAACCCGTGAGGAGGAGCTGGCCCAGGAAGAATATGAGAGAAAGCTGGAAACCATAGATCTGGCCCAGAAGGTCATCCATAAACAGATGATGGTGGCTCAGGAGATAGCAGGTCTGCTGGGAGAGACAACAGCCGAGACAAAAACCACCCTGACCAAGCTGTGCCACTCCTTGCTGGAGGATGGCAGCGATGCCGGGTATGCCGGGGGAGAAAGAGAGCGGGAAATTCCTGGCGTACAGCTGGGAAGCGGAGCCGTGCCCTTAAAGGGTGTCATGACAGCCGGGGGCTCCGGCGGAGCGGAAGCCGGACAGATATCAGGAACCGGGCCGGCATCAGAGCCGGCATCAGGAGCCGGGAATCCGGCAGATAATGCCGGTGAACAGAAAAAGCCTACGGGGTATGTCCATATAGGCAGCGCCAATCCGGGCGGGGGAAAGTCCGGGTATGTCCATCTGAGCAATGTGGATTTAAAGAAACCAGGCGGCAACGGAGGTAAATAATGGGAATTACAGTGGATGTTGCATATAAAAGCCTGAACAAGTACACCGAAATCCTGTGCGGGGACAAGGTAGAGCTTTTGCAGACCGAGGATTCCAACATTATGATTCTGGCGGACGGTATGGGAAGCGGAGTCAAGGCCAATATCCTGTCCACGCTGACCTCTAAGATATTGGGAACCATGTTCCTTAATGGGGCTACCCTGGAGGAGTGTGTGGATACCATCAGTGAGACTCTCCCCATCTGTCAGGTCAGGCAGGTGGCTTATTCCACCTTCAGCATACTGCAGGTATACCACAACGGGGATGCGTATCTGGTGGAATATGATAATCCCGGATGCATATTTATCCGGGACGGTAAGCTTATGCAGATTCCGAAAAATGTACGGGTCATGCAGGGCAAGGAAATCAATGAATATAGGTTCAAGGTCAAAAAAGGCGATGCCCTGATTCTCATGAGCGACGGCACCATCCATGCAGGGGTGGGTGAACTGCTGAACTTTGGATGGCTGTGGCAGGACATTGCGGACTATGCAGTGAGACAGTATCCTCTGACCGTGTCGGCCATGCGTCTGGCCGCCAGCATCAGCAGGGCCTGTGACGAGCTGTATCAGTTCCGTCCAGGGGATGATACTACGGTGGCGTGCATGCGGATTATTGACAGCAAGCCTGTTCACCTCATGACCGGACCTGCAAGGAATCCGGAAGACGACGTTCGTATGGTCCAGGATTTTATGGATGATCCCAATGCCAGGACCATTGTATGCGGGGGAACCAGCGCCACTATCGTGTCCAGGGTGCTGGGGAAGAAACTGGATGTATCACTGGATTATGTGGATCCGGAGATACCTCCCATTGCATACATGGAAGGTGTGGATTTGGTTACGGAGGGAGTTCTTACCCTTAACCGGGTACTTCAGCTGCTCCGCAGGTATGTGAAAAATGAGACTGTATCCGAAGAATTTTTTCATGAATTGGATAAGCCCAACGGGGGTTCTATGGTGGCCAAGGTGCTCATAGAGGACTGCACGGAGGTGCACCTGTATGTGGGGAAGGCAATCAACAGTGCGTACCAGAATCCGGGACTTCCCTTTGACCTGGGTATCCGCCAGAATCTGGTGGAACAGCTGAGGCATGTGATTGAGGAGATGGGAAAGACAGTAGTGGTGACATATTACTAATGTTGTATGTCATTTAATACTTGCTTTTTCAGGGTAAATATAGTAGATTTCTAGTGTTGATATAATTTTAACAAACTCGAATTGTGATATAGAAGCAGACATATATGGGATAAGCCAATGATATGTAATGCGCAGGAGACCATAGGACGGTCTCCAAGTGCCCGTAACAAGGAGGAGAAAAAGATGGTAACCAATGATGCGACAATCCTGCGTTTGAAACATGATGTACTTTACGAGGTGGCTAAAGCTGCATGGGAAGGGAATCTGGACGAGAAGCGGGAGCAGATTCCATATTCCATGATACCAGGGCCTCAGGCGACTTACCGCTGCTGTATTTATAAGGAAAGAGAAATTATCCGGCAGAGGGTCCGCCTGGCAGAAGGAAAATGTCCAACCGGGAAGGACACATCCAATGTGGTCCAGGTTATCAATGCTGCCTGTGAGGAGTGTCCCATTGCATCCTACATAGTGACTGACAACTGCCGTAAATGTATGGGAAAGGCCTGCCAGAACTCCTGTAATTTCGGAGCCATCAGCATGGGACGTGAGCGGGCCTATATCGAGCCCGGCAAATGTAAGGAATGCGGCAAGTGCTCACAGGCCTGTCCCTATAACGCCATTGCCCATCTGGAGCGTCCGTGTAAGAAAATTTGTCCGGTGGATGCCATCACTTATGATGAGTATGGCATCTGCGTGATTGATGAGAAGAAATGTATCCAGTGCGGAGCCTGCATCCATAGCTGTCCGTTCGGAGCCATAGGGTCCAAGACCTTCATGGTAGATGTGATTCGCCTGATTAAGGCAGGAAAACGGGTGGTTGCCATGGTGGCGCCTGCCACAGAGGGGCAGTTCGGCCCTGACATTACCATGGCCAGCTGGAAAATTGCATTAAAGCAGCTGGGATTTGCGGACATGATAGAAGTGGGATTGGGCGGAGACATGACCGCTGCCTATGAGGCAGAAGAATGGGCCCAGGCCCATAAGGAGGGAAAGAAGATGACTACCTCCTGCTGTCCCGCGTTCGTGAACATGATTAAGCAGCATTTTCCAATGTTACTGGAGAATATGTCCACCACGGTGTCGCCTATGTGCGCAGTGTCCAGAATGATAAAGAGCGGGGATCCGGATACGGTTACTGTATTTATTGGCCCCTGCATAGCCAAGAAGAGCGAGAGCCTGGATTTGAATGTAAAGGGAAATGCAGATTATGCCATGACCTTTGGTGAGATAAGAGCCATGATGCGCGCCAAGGGAGTAGAGCTTCAGCCGGCCGAGAACGATTATCAGGAAAGCTCTGTGTTTGGAAAGCGTTTTGGCAACGGCGGCGGCGTGACAGAGGCCGTACTGGAATGCCTGAAGGAAATGGATGAAAACACAGATGTCAAAGTAGCCCGCTGTAACGGAGCCGCAGAGTGTAAGAAGGCATTGCTGCTCATGAAGGTGGGAAAGCTTCCGGAAGATTTCGTGGAAGGCATGGCCTGTGTAGGCGGCTGCGTAGGAGGTCCCAGCCGGCATAAAACTGAGACCGAGGCCAAGAAGGCCAGGGAACAGCTGATTGGGTCTGCCGAGGAGAGGCATGTGCTGGAGAATCTGAAGAAGTATCCTATGGATGAGTTTTCGATGCATAGGCATTAAGCTACGGTAGTTTAGATGCCGAATTGTGGTTTTGGAGAAAAGTGACGGATAAAACCACAAGATGTAGTGGTTTTTGAGGAAAAATTGAGTGGATTTGCGGCTTGGAAATGGGTGTTTTTCAGGGCGTGAGAAATAGATGCCTTGGCCCTGGGAGATGAGTCTCCTGGGGCTTTTTGGCACTTTTAAGATAGTAATTGTTATAGAATCCGGCATAGATTGTGGATTTGATTTACGATACAGAATATATTGATACAGCGATGTCAAAAAACATAGATATGCGATTGGATAGCGGCTGTGTTTTTATTATTTACTGGTAGATGTCCTTCCAGAAGAAATAACTGTCAAGGATGACCTGGTCAAGATTTACTGTATCCTTGTTGATGAGTACCTCCATAAGAGACATGTGAGTATCAATCAGGTATTGTGCCTCCCCATTTTTAATAACCTTTCGTATGGTTTCCGCGCGGGACTCCTTGGTGAGTTCTACAATCAGTGAATTTATGATGGGAATCAGGGTATTGTGGGTCGCACGGGCAATCTCATCGTGGAAAGCGATATCCGCAGCTAATACGGCATCCGTGTCCTCAGGGGTGGTCTGAAGAATCTGTGTAAGATTCTGGCAACGGCTCCTCAGGTCAGTTTCCTCTTTTTCTGACAGCCCCTTTTCCATGACTATATGCATCATTCCATTTTCGACCATTTTACGTAGTTCAACCAGATCATGATAAGCCTCATTTTTCTGCATGATGATATGATACAGCATGGGGTTTATCATTTTTGCTGAAAAATCATCACAGACAAAGGTGCCTTCCGGACGGCGTATCTCCAACACCCCGTATGCGATGAGGATACGTACTGCCTCACGGACGGAGTTCCGCCCAACCTGGAAGAGTGAGGCCAGTTCCGGTTCAGTGGGAAGCTTATTCCCAGGCTTAAGTTCTCCTGATATGATGGCATTACTAATGCGATCGATGACCAGTTGGACAACGGAAGTGCTGTATATAGGTGCTAAAAAGCGTTTTGTTTCCTCCATGAAAAACCTCCCCGATGTTTGATAACTAAAATTATTATAACAGCTTTTAAAGAAATGGGTAGTAAAAAATAAAATCATTTATTATAAAGGTTTAGATAGAGTGTATAAAAAGCAGAAGCAAATATTGTGACATATTCATAAAAATATAAAAAATTACGTTTAGGTATTGTAATCAGTCTATGTATTTTATATAATGTAGTAAACATCCCATGATGGAATGATGAAAAATAGTTTAGCACGTTAGATACGTGCTATAAAAAAATATTCTAACATCCCATGATAGAATGTTGAGAAAACGCGATAGAGTATCGCGCATTTAAAAGGATATCAAACATCCCATGTTGGGATGAATAAGGAAAGGGGAAGCATTATGGAAGTAAGATCTGTTGAACAGCTGAAAGAACAGGCCAAGGAATTGAGAAAGACTGCGTTGACAATGATTTATCAGGCTCAGTCAGGGCATCCAGGAGGATCCTTGTCTGCAACGGATATTGTGACAGCATTATATTTCAGCGAGATGAATGTACGGCCGGAGGAGCCCAAGTGGCCGGACAGGGACCGTTTCATCCTGTCCAAGGGGCATGTGTGCCCAATCCTGTATTCCGCACTTGCTCTTAAGGGATATTTCGATAAGGAAGTCCTGAAGACGCTTAGAAAGCAGGATTCCATCCTTCAGGGACATCCGGACATGAAACGGTGTCCAGGAATTGATATCAGTACCGGGTCCTTGGGGCAGGGTATTTCCTGTGGGGCAGGTATGGCATTGGCAGCTAAAAGGGATGGACGGGATTACCGCGTATTCGTATTAGTGGGCGATGGTGAATGCGGTGAGGGCCAGGTCTGGGAAGCGGCAGAAGCAGCGGTTAAATATGAGTTGGATAACATGGTTGTCTTTGTGGATAACAACCGGCTGCAGAATGACGGTACCTGTAATGAAATTATGCCTACACAGGACCTGAGGGAGAAGTTCCAAGCTTTTGGATTCGAGGCATACCGCATTGACGGGCATTCCATGGAAGAAATCACCAAGACCCTGGACCGTATACGCGGCAGCAGGAATGGAAAGCCGAAGGCAATTGTTTGTGATACCGTGAAAGGTAAAGGGGTTTCGTTCATGGAAAATGTTCCTGCATGGCATGGTATGGCACCAGATGATGAACAGTACAAAATTGCGATGGAAGATTTGGAAGGAGGATTTTGATGATGGAAGCAAGAGCACTGAGGGAAGCATTCGGCGATGAGATACTGGAACTTGGAAAAGGGAACCGCGATATTTATGTTGTTGATGCAGATGTGGGTAAATCCTGTAAGACACTGGAATTTGCAAAAGCATGTCCCGGACAGCATGTCAATGTTGGAATAGCTGAGCAGAACGCATGCGGTATGGCGGCCGGTCTGGCTACAACAGGGAAGGTGCCGTTTATCAGTACATATGCTGTATTTGGTTCCATGCGTATGGTAGAACAGATACGTCAGGAAATCTGTTACCCGAGACTAAATGTCAAGATAGCCTGTTCACATGGCGGCCTTACACCTGCGAATGACGGTGCAAGCCACCAGTCTATTGAGGATATGGGGATTTTAAGGACGCTGCCTAATATGACGGTCATCATGGGCGCTGATTATAATGCTACAAGAAAGTTAATCCGTGAGGCAGCAGATTATTATGGTCCGGTGTATCTTAGGTTTACCAGGGACCCGATTCCTTCTGTGTACGATGAGGATGTACAGTTGACCATTGGTAAGGCAAACCAGCTTAAGGATGGAACGGATGTATCCATCATAGCTAATGGGGATACGGTCTGTATCGCAAAGCAGGCAGCAGAAGTGCTGGAGTCCAGGGGATATAGTGTCAGGCTTTTGGATATGCATACCATTAAACCACTGGATGTGGAGGCTGTAAAGGACTGCTTGGAGCTGACTGGAAAAATCGTGACGGTAGAGGACCACAATATCATCAATGGACTTGGGAGCGCGGTCTGTGAGGTGGCCGCAGAATTAGGAAAGGGGATTGTAAAGCGTATTGGTGTCCAGGATCAGTTTGGGCAGTCCGCACCGTATGAGGAATTATTGAAGATAAATGGAATCACGGTGGAGGATATCGTGGCAACTTGCGAGGCGCTGTGCAGATAGGGAGGATATGATGAAGGTAGGATTTGTAGGCCTGGGAAATATGGGTTATAATATGGTTAAAAATCTGCTGAAGAATGGATTCGAAGTATATACCTATGATGTATTCCAGGAGGCAGTAGACAGGACCACTCAAATTGGTGCAAAGGGTACAGCAAGCCTTAAGGAATTGGGGGAACAGGCAGATGTGGTTCAGGTAATGGTTATGAACTATGACCAGGTAAAGAGTGTGGTACTCGCAGAGGACGGTCTGGTTTCGTTCATGCGTCCTGGGAGTGTACTGATTGTGTCCAGCACGGTTTCTCCGGAACAAACACGTGAGGTGGCAGAAGCAGTGGCAGGGAAGGGTATTGCTTATGTAGATTGTCCTGTAAGCGGGGGAAAGACAGGTGCTATTGAAGGGACATTAATCATGATGGCAGCTTGTGAGACAGCGGTATTTGACCGTATCCATCCAATGCTCCTGTCCATGGGAAGCAATACATATCATGTAAGTGAAATGATTGGTAATGGGCAGGTGATGAAGAGCATCAACCAGGTAATGATAGCCACTGGAATGGCCGTTGTCTCGGAGGCAGTGACCATGGCGGTCAAATCGGGACTGAAGCCGGAGCAGATTTATGAGGTTATATCAAAATGTACGGGCTGTAATGATGTATTCCGTGATAAGCTGCCGCTTATTATGAAGCGTGATTTTACACCAAGGGGTCCGGTAGATATCTTCATAAAGGATTTGTCAATTGCCCTTGATATAGGGAAAGAGGTAAAAAGCCCTATGTTCGTAAGCGCTCTGGTGAAGCAGATCTTTACATGGTCCAGCGCATGTGGTTATGGACAGGATGATTTGGGGGCGTTGATATGCTCTTATGAAGATTGCGCTAAAGTGACGGTAAAAGGCGAATAATCGGGGGAGATACATCACAAGTCAGTTTATGAAAAGACTTATAAATCATTAAGGAGAATGGTATGGAAGTAAA
>OKFX01000252.1_pt1 | contig 26146 bp, 43 predicted proteins | sample 1633441 | NCBI WGS metagenome assembly OKFX01 (sample SAMN04436775, study PRJEB24849) | human gut metagenome | biome: human gut; feature: NICU; material: stool | host: Homo sapiens | place: USA: Saint Louis, MO | collected 2011-03-21
ACAGAGGGAATGAAGTCTGCCATCGCATCCACAGATGTTTCAAAGTTAAAGGAAGTGGGGAATGCAGGAGTACAGATGGGCGGCGATGCAGGTCTGAGCCTGTTTAAATTTGGAGGAAAATGGAAGATCAACAACATATATAGTGATTACAACAGCCAGGCTGGCAGTGATTCAGGGGCCCTCAAAATTGGAAACCTGGAAGAAGCAGCCACTACAGTCCAGAAATGCTTTTCGTACAGAGATATTGAAACTCTTTCCAGGATTTGCAGTTATCCGGTGAATGTAATTTACGAGGATGGGACATCAGCGGAATATAGTGATGCCGCCAGCTTCATTTCCAAATGCGGCGGCAGGCTGTTTACGGACCGTCTCTGTAATTCGGTTACTGCCACGGACGCATCCGGGCTGCAGGCAGTTGGAAATGCCGGAGCGCAGCTGGGAGGGGATTCCGGCCTGTCCATGTATCAGTTTGGAGGAGCCTGGAAGGTTAATAATATTTATCAGTAACGTATTTTTCATTGTCTGTATCAGTAATAAGGGTTAGGAAATCCAGTGTATTCCTGGAAAATAGCGGAATAATGCCTTGGCAGTTATGGCTTCCTCCGGAACAAAGGGGTCTGACCAGTCCCGGGCATCCCTGGAATGATTCCTGTTGTCACCCAGCATGAGATAGCAGCCTTCCGGAACCTGGAAATGATAGTTCTCTGAGTCCATGGGTTCCGGAAGATATGGCTCATCCAGGGGAGTGTCTGACTGATTGATGTATATTTGGTTATCACGGATATCCACGGTTTCCCCTGGAAGTCCTATGATTCGCTTTACCAGCCGGGTCTTGTCCTTGCCCGGCTCCGCTTTGTGGTCAAAGAGTACGATATCCCCCCTCTGAGGCTGTGCTCCGAAGGCGTATGAAAGCCTGGAGCCGATGATCCGGTCACCTGTCATAATGGTATTCTCCATGGAACCGGAAGGAATGTAGCTGTTGGCGATGACAAAGGTATTGAGGACAAAGGCAATGGCAGCAGCGGCCAACAGAATTTTGACCCACTCCAGAACCTCCTTTTTAAAGCCGGAGTTTCCGGTATGTTCGCTTTTTGCTGATGTGTTCATGGAAGTCTCCTTTATAATAAATCATATTTGAATCGGATAAATGTTATTTACCAGTTTAGCATTAACGTCTTATAAAGTCTTTAGTATTTGCCAATACGTAAGAATAATTAATAGTTTATTTATTAAAAAAATCTTCCTGTAATGTTATTCTATGAATAAGAATGAAGCAAAGGGAGTGGAATATGAAACGGATTGTACATACTGTAAGCATTATACTGGCTGTTCTGTTAGCCGCGGCCGGCGGCTACTATGGGGGAAGAAGGAGCGTCCAACCAATGGTTGGAACCACATTTTATGCTGTCATCGAAGAGATAAGGGAAAACCGCCTTCTGGTTCAGGGATTGGAGATAAATGATATCAATGGACGCGGGACCTTTGAACTGGCAGTGGGAGATAAAACAGAGCTTATATGGAGAGGTGTTCCCATAACGGTGAAGGATTTGAGGGTAGGGAATACCGTATCAGTCACTTATATCGGAGAAGTTTTGGAGATATCTCCGGCTCAGGTCAGTGATGTGCTCCGGATTCAGCTGCTGGATGATGAAACGCCTTATTAGAGTATGCCCGGTGGACAATGTAAAATACAAAGTAAAATGGCCAGTCGGGGAACTGGCCATTTTAGGAGAAGGTATTTCGTTTTTTATGGGGTGTAGCAAAAACTATATAATGTATTGGGGGGGTTACGTCTATTATAGTATCACCTGTTGTCGAAAAAGTGTGCACAAACTTTGTTGGAGTTGAAAGCTTATTTTGTGTACTTTTTTGGGGGATAATCATGTTTTACATTTGCTCACGGACAATACATTCCGGGGTTGGGCAGAATGCTGTGGGGGGAGTATATTGTTTCGTGGTGGTGTGCAGATGATGAGGATTTCATAGGCTCTGTAAAAGATTGTATTGCAAACAAGATATAGATGAGAACGGTGTTGGTGAACTCATTCCTGAAGTGATCGAAACCACTCCGGAGCTTTGGCCAACATGGGATAGTGTTATCTATAATATCTATACAATTTCGGATGGAGCGTTTGTTCAAGTGTTAAATAGCTGAGAGAGAAACAGATATTATGGACCTGTTGACAAATTAAAGGAAATGCCCTTCTGGTATGGTATAATAATTATAGTAACAGTAATAATGACCGTGAAAAGTAATACTAAAAGGGATGATTACATGAACAAAGAATATGGGTATGGTAGAATATCAACAGGGGAACAGAATGTAGAAAGACAGGTTAGGAATATACTGGCTGTTTATTCCTTTGCCATCATTGTGAAAGAGATTTTTACAGGAACAAAATCTGGGGGTAGAAAAGGACTGGATAAGATACTCTCAAAATTCAAACAGGAGATACGATTATATTTGATTCATTTTCCAGAATGTCCAGGAATGCAGAGGAAGGTTTTTCTCTATATGAGGAATTATTTACCAAGGGAGTCAACCTTGTGTTTTTGAAAGAGCCACATATTAATACGGACACATATAGAAGGAACAGGTTCCCAACATGGGAATTCGGTTCCTTCTTTTATGTCTGGGGCATTAATTTAGGTCTATTGTTCCATGCTTCTTCTCAAATTCAGCAACATGGTTTTTTATAAGCACTTCCAACTCACGATTGGCAGAACGACCATTATAATCAGCTACAATCCGTAATTTTTTCATTAATTCGGAATCAGTGCGTAAGGTGAATTTTGCTATTTCGTTAGTCATGCGTGTTACCTCCATATAAGTCATATGGCCTCATTATAAAGTCAAAATGACGGCTAAATATTGATTGACGGCATAATGACGGCGTAATATAGTTATGGGAGAAACGGGGTAAAATTATGCTTATAGTGATATTATTTAAAATATAAATGGGGGAACTATGGAGGAGTGCAAAAAACTAATTTATGATTTGATGAATGGGAGGTTAGACTTTAAAGATAATCCGCCTGAAGATTGTAAGTATGTGGAGGATGAATTCTCAATGAATTCTCAGAGGGAAAAGTGTGTGAACAGGCATATACAGAGATAATGAGTGCTTATCAGCGCCTATGCCAAAGGTTGGGGGCGGACGGAGAAGAAGATAAGGACATAGAGGTTATCATAAATAGCTATGAATTAATTACAGAATATTTGTGCATGAAAATGTTTGACTATGGGGTGTTATGCGCAAAGGGATTAGTTGAGTAGCTTATTATTTGTGGAATGACTTGTAAAATGATAAATTGGTTGAGAGGGACTGTTTTCTAGCTGTTTTCTGGTTGGAAGGCAGTTCTTTTTATTTTGTAGATATGTTATAATTCATATATATAATTTTGAGTTACCGCTATATGGAGAAAGGAAAATAAAGGATGACAGTAAAAAAATGGATCGCTATGATTACACTTTCGATGCTTTTTTCGGGCACCTTAATATGGGAAGCATATGCAGGAACTTGGAAACAAGGAATTGACGGGGATGTATCCGCATGGTGGTATGATAATGGAGACGGAACATTTCCCATATCCACATGGATGTGGATTGATGGTAATGACGATGGAATTGCCGAGTGCTATTATTTTGATGATACAGGACGTATGCTGAGTGATACAGTTACGCCGGACGGCTATACAGTTGATAAAAACGGTGCGTGGAAGCTGGGATTTGTACGACACATGTATTCGTTGAATTCATATCAGGAAGAGATTTTCAAAGATGCTGCCGAAGGCCTTTTGAACCTATACGAAGATCAATTTTATGTTCCGTCTTTTACATATGGACAGCTCCGGTATTTAATGTATGAGGACAGGCAGAAATTAATGAATTCCCTTCTGGCTGCGGATACAGAGAAACATTTAAATAATCCTGATATAACTACAATGTTTGTTCCATTGCGTATAGAAGATGGAATAGGGTATTTTGACCGAGACAAGACGCTTGACGACTTTTACGCAGTGTTTAATATAGGTCTGAATCCTGAAAACATACCACAATCAGAGCAGGGCGAATTAAAAGGAATACCTTTTGAAAAAGAAAATAAGTATAAAATTACTGACTGTGAACAGAGTTCTGATGGAACTTTTTTGTATATGAAATTGAAATACGAAAAAACTAATGTTGTTACAAATAAGATATTGCGTACAGGGACTTTTTACATGAAGCTTTATAGGAATAAGTCAGATGATATTGGCTATTACATTGATATAATCAGTAATCAGGAGTCGTTTGGATGATTTGGGAAATTAAAAGGAGGTTATACGGCTGGGGACATATCCCTGGCCTTTTTTGCTCCTCTGCTGGTATGGTTATTAACGTTACCATCAGTAATGCAAGATAATTGGGAACACTATTAGTTTTTCAAAATAGATATCCATAGATATACCTCGAATGAAGTGGAAAACAAGCAGGAGTTATGGTACAATCTTTTCAAGGGAAATTTGGGAGAAGTAGGAATAAAAAATATGAATGATATATTCTTTGATAAAAATTTTAACAGAAAGATATTAAAAAAATGGGTAAGTTCACAAACAAGCATGCTAACTGAAAATAATGGGGTAACTTATATTGAAAAAATAGAAAATCAAGTTAATAATAGTGGCCAAAGTTCTATAGTGCCTTATGGCTCAGATGAGCTTGAGATATATGAAAATATTTTAACTCCCTTAAAAGTGGAACATGTACATGTTGTTGCAAGTAAAAGAAAACAGGGTGAAAGCAAGTTTGTTCTTGAATATATTGACGGATTAACGTGTAGTGATGCTCCACAAGCTATTCATTTATATAAAGCAGCTTTAAAAATCGGGGATTTATATAGAACATCACGAAATAACATTAGTTGTGTTAACGAGACAACATTCCAAAAGTATTATTTATCAAAAGAAAAAACACTTAATCATCTTTATGAAATTTCAAAAGCGTTTGATATAAGTGGCTTAGTAAGCTTTACCAGTGATAGTTATGAAAAATATAGCAAATACCCAATATTTCTGAACCATTATGATATGCATTTTAAAAATATGATTTATTCGAAGGGTGATATTCGTATTATTGATTGGGCAACGGCACAATTTTCACCTTTTTATTCTGATTTATATGTATTGCTTCGTCAAGCTGAACAAGTTGATGCTGATATTTCTGTTATTATAGATAATTATAAAAATTCGGCAGGTTTGGAAGAATTAACAGAAGAAGAAATGCTTGTTGGCAGAATTTTTTGGTGCATACCGGCTATTCATTGGCTTTTAGAATTACAAGGCACTGATAATGTGCCTTTTTATGAGTGGGCAGAGGATGAATATACAAGTTTGTTAACCGCTTTTAGGCGATATAAAGAAATATTAGCATAATACTGTATTCTCGCTTGACGCTTTTTGGTGCCCACGTTTACAAAAAGAATATATTTGAATCCTATTGAGAAGATATAAGACGTTTTTCGGCCAATTAATCAATAATAATAGAATTGTAGGGAAGCAATCAATGAAGAAAATTATACGTGTTACAGGTAAAGGGCAGATATCAGTACCTCCAGATAGAATATGCTTGCTGTTTGAGTTAGAGGAACGTAAGGATACATATCGAGAAGCCATTAAAGACAACTAACTTTGAGATTGATTCAGTCTTTGAAACTGAAAAAATTAAAAAGGGCGAATACAAACGAGTCTTTAAAGGATATAAGTATAGTCATGTATTGAAAAATAAATTACTTGAAAAGGCTGTAAAGGATTCAAGAGTGAAAGCAGAGGTTCTTGCTAAAGCAGCTGAAATGAAACTGGATGAGCTTGTGTCTATAGATTATTCATGGGGAAAGTTAAAGCTTACTACTTCACCATATGGGAGATTAAGGATGCTATGCCATTAAGTTTGGAAGAAGATACTTGCTATATGTCAGATGAACCCTTGCAGTTAGAACCTGAAGATATTAGGGCCAGCGATACAGTGACAGTTGTGTGGAAGCTGCGAAATAGTTAGGAGAAATGCGTATGAGAATTCTATTTTGTAAAATTTCTGCCATGAAGTTTTATAAAGGTGTAATCCCTGGTAAAGATGAGGCTTTTAATGGGGGCAGCTTTGTTAAGGAGCATGGGGAAGGAAATGAGCAGTATAATTTTGCTCCAGTTATTTCAGAAGATGGACAAGCATATTGTTTAGGGTTCGTCGAAACAAAATCATCCAGCAAAGGGAAACACAATGAACTACATATCGAAAATATTCAAGGTTGTGATTTGCTTAAAGATGACCAAGAAGTTGATGATGTATTGGTAATATGGTGCGCTACTACAATGTTGAATGAAACATCAATCGTAGGATGGTACCAGAATGCAACAGTTTTTCGTAATTATCAGTCAGTGGAACTTGACAATGGAGATATACAAGATTATAATACTTTGGCTAAAAAAGAAGATTGCGTTTTACTACCAGAAGGGAAACGACATAATCACATATGGGATGCGCCTGTTTCAAGAAAACGTACGTATGGGTTTGGTCAATCATTGGTATGGTATGCGCAAGAAGAAAAAGCACAACCATATATAAAAAAATTATCAGAACAGATTTTGAACTATGATGGGGAAAACTGGATTGATAAAAGTGCAGAGGAATAAATGAATAATGAAACTAAGTCACTAGTATTTTGTGGAGCCGTATCAGCATTGGTACGGCTATTTTAATGAAAAAGAAGTTCGGCAATGATTTGAATATAAAGTATTTTTGTAAATCACTAAAATAATCGAATAATTTTCTACCTATTACAAGATATCCTATAATATAGTTGTTTTTCACTATATAGCTTCTTTTACATGGCACATTTAAACGGGCAAAAAAAAGAAATTGACTTAAATAGATATTGTTAGCTTTTTAAAATGCCTTGAATTGTCCAAAAACATATTTTCTAAAAAGATTATCAGCAAAGAAGAACAAGTATTCTCGGAAGATGAAATTCCTAAAGTAGTTGGATTTCTACAGTAATAAGAATAATAATACCAAAACACAGCAGATAAATCGGGCTGCAATTCCAATGAAAACAGCCTGAAAAGGTAATCAAGCATTTCTAAAAAGAAAATGCCGGAATCCCTTATAAAATAAGGAAAAACCGACATTATCCAGAGTGGAGCTGAGGGGAATCGAACCACAATCCAATGCTTTAAAATGCCTATAAATACAGATGGTTTTAAATTTTGTGTTGTGGTTCGTGTTGTGGTAAATTTATAAAATCTCTTACTGCATGCATTTCAAACTTTCTGTTTCCAATTATCAATTCATCAAGATTCACGTTGGTAAGACAACCACGGGCATTGGTGAGTTTTTTGTTTTTCTCATATTTAATCTGTATTCTATCTCCAATTCGAACAACACGCTGTAATCCGTTAACCACGAACATATAATCTACATCTGAGATTTTCCCAACACATATTGGGGTATTATTTTCAGTTTCAAGGTTTAATGAGCGCTCAAAGTAGTCATTAACTTTATTGTCTGCTTCCAACCTTCCTTGACTGAATGTATGGGTGTATACTTTTTTCATTGTGTAGTCTGTTTTCCACCCGCCACGTTCCTGGGCATATTTGTCTGGAATCTGGAGCAGAGCCATGACAGAAGCGTTTATATGCCTAAGGTCATGGAAGGTCATGTGTGGGATTCCATTTTTATGCATAAGTCGAACAAACCTACAGTATATCGCATGTCCGCTTAAGGTGATAAGCTGGTCATTATCTTCTTTGTCAATCAGCTCCTTTATGTAAGGAGGCATTTCATGTCGTCGTATCCTGGTGGATTGCTTGGCCTGCCCTTTTCGTACCGGTTTACCCTCCACATCAACAACTACTTCACGAATAGTAAGATAATCCCCATCTACGGATTTTGATTTTGTGAGCCCCCTTATTTCTGACATTGAGAAGCTGAGCCACATTGCCAGCATGACAGCAAGTTCTATTTTTGTATCCTTTACAATATTATATATCACTTCTGGCGGCGGAAGTTCTTTGATTACTTCATCCTTTTTTGGAAGTCGTACAGTACAATCTAATGATTTATAATACTTTTGAAATACCGCAGTTAATAATCCATACTCATTGATAACAGTTTTTGCGGATATCGGCTTAGGATTGGTCTTGTTCCGCTTTGATGTGCGCTTAGCTTCTTCGTTTACAGCCTCTTGCAAACGTTCAGTGGTGAGGTCTTTTAATCTCATATTCATGATGCCTTTGAATCCATTACGTTGCATCTTCCTATAACCCTGGATTGTGGTGGGAGACAACAGCGCATCACAGGATGAGATATATTTATCAATGGCCTCAGAAACCGTACAGCTTTCTGGGCGGCTTTTACGTTCCATTTCAGCCTCAAAAATGCTTGCCATTCTCTCAGCTTCTTTTTTTCCTTTTTTTCCGGGCAGTGTACTGGTGAAAGATTCATATACTTTTTTCTTTTTTAGTCTCCCATTATCATAGCGGGATGGACGCCCGTCCTCATCGTAAACCTGTTCACTGTGCGTATAAACCAAAGCGCGCCAGGAACCAGATGGGAGTTGCTTTGCTTCTGCCATAATCATACCTCCTAAAAATGAGTATTAAAAATACACCCATTGCCATATTAGGAGTCAAATGGTATAATATTTGTAGGTTTGAGAGGCCTATATTATTGCATTGACTTCAATCAGGCAATAGTATCTATGTGAAAGCTTCTGCGTTGGTAGCGCAGGGGCTTTTTTATTCTATAAAACGTAAATTTAAAAGTTCTTCAGGAAATCCGGTACAATCACAGAATTGACTATGTGTGAAATCTGAGAATTCCATTAATAAATCGTCACTTATAAGTAAATGAGCCGCAAATATATTTGCTTGCCGTTCAATTCGACTGGTTAATAATAAAGTATGATGTGCCATAAAAGCACAATTTTCTTTTGGATGTAATATTGCATGTCCTAATTCATGCGCCAACACTACCTGCCTAAAAATATCGTCCTCTATATCAGAATTTACAAATATCCATTTGACACGATGTATATATACATAATTACCTGCAATGTTTCCCAGTGGACAAAAGTATACCTGTATTTTAAGAAATTGTGCTATTTTAAGAGGGTCGTTGGTTCCAAATTTTCTTTTGTAATAAGCAACAATACGCTTGATACGTCTATTCAACCAAAACCACCTATTTGGGGTCCTTTCTGCGGCCAAAGCGCTGTTTATTAATTTTTTTAGTTTCCCGCATAGCATGTCCCAAGGCATTCTCAAGCAGAATCATAGACGCCTCGTCTATTTCCTTACCTTCAAAATATAGAGGTCCATCTTTGGCATTTCGAATATTTGCCATCATTTTTCGCAAGTCATTTGTAATATCTCTTTCATCTTTAGACGTTAATTCAACCTCTCCACTATTGGCCTCTTTTCCAGTCATGAGATAATCGACAGTGACCCCAAAATAATCAGCAATTGGTTTTATTTTTGATAGATTTGGGGCAGATTTATCTATTTTGCTGATGTATCCCTTTCCAAAACCAAGGTGCTCTTCTAATGATTTGCTGGTAATCCCATTCTTTTTACATAGAAATTGAATTCTTTCTTTTACGTTCATATGGCTGCCTTTCAAAAAAAGTTGCGAAAAAACGCAAACCTAACTTGACATTTGCCAAAAAACGCGTATAATGAAAACAGAAGTTGCGATAAATGGCAAAAATAAAAAGGAAATGCGTTTGTTAAGTATTGTTGTGGTGACTTTATTTTACTATAAATCGCAAAAGAAATCAATATAAATTTGTTATTTATCGCAAATTCACAAAAACATATGGAAGGAGGAGAGATAATGGTCTATGACAACCTAAAAGAAATCTGCAAAGAAAAGCACATTACCTTCCAAGAAATTGAATCATTAGCAGAACTTGGAGCTGGTTGTATTAGCAGATGGAAAGACGGAAAAGTAAGCCCAAATATAGACACATTAAAAAAAGTTTCAAGCGTAATCGGTGTTCAGGTCGCAGACCTTGTAAAAGAGTAGAGTACGACTATAAAAAGATGGTGAGAACAAATGAAAATTACAATTGATTTAAACGAGTGTCCCAATTTTGGTTTATCTCCCAATTGCATATATCGTTCTTTGTATATGGAGTATTGGGACAAGTTGCAGAGAATACACCACAATCCTTTGTGGGGAATGGCAACGGCCTGCGATTCAGCTGCACGAGAACTGTATGCACATAAAACTGGACGAAGCAGGAATGTGAAAAATCTGATACTTACATATGCAGATGCAGAAGCTTGTTTTGAATTATTTAGGCAGTTTGCAGATGTATGGGCGGGAAATGTACAATCTAAAAGATAATGTCCCAGTAGAAAATATTGTTGAAATGAAAGTCAGGAGATGAATGGAGATGCCAAAAACAAAACCACTTGAAATCACAATGAAAAGACGAAAGATTATGGCCTGCATCAATAGCCGTAAGACGTTAGATGGGTACGGTGATGAAGAAATGGCTAAAAGAGCTGGAATATCTCCATGGACATTTTCGCAACGTAAGAAGCGGCCAGAGGAGTTTTCAATTCAAGAATTGTGGAACATGGGAATAAAAGTGTATCTGTCAGATGGAGAACCCAAATTGCCTCGTGAGGATGTATTGGATATCAGTTAGAAAGAAGGAGGGACAAGCTAATGACAAAAGTAACTGAGTTAGCCATCCGCGCCAAAGCAGCGGTCCAGTATCCCGGCTGGCGTGTGGACTTTGTGGGACCGGCCACCATAGCACTGACCCATGTCATGGGCAGGGAGCGGGTGATTGAGGTACGGCGACGCAAGAGGCGCCGGGATGGTCCAATCATGAGGGCAGCTAAATGGATTGTGCCGGCGGTTATCTGGCTGCTGGGGATGTGGATGGCAGCTATCGTGGTCATGGCGCTGGCCATGGGTGTTAGTCTGTGAGAGGAGATGAGGATAATACAGAGACAAGTTATTAAAGCTATCATCATACAGGCCATGGTTCAGTCCGGTGTTGTTATGACCGGTAACGCAGATAGAATTGAGGCGGGGGCTGAGGCAGCGAGTAATGAGATATTGGAAGAAATGAAAAAGGACCCCAGCGGCGGCAACCGCGAGAGGCCCATGGACAAATAGTTTAGCACACCCTTAGTATAAGGGATTTTAAAGGAGATTGCAAGATGAAAGTGATTAAACTGGTTTCGGTCAGTTTTGAAAATTTTAAAAAATTAAATTGGATTGTCGAGTTCGGTGAGAAAAGAACGCAGATTTTTGCTATGAATCGGACAGGAAAGTCTAGCATGGCGGATGGAATATTCTGGGTCTTGTTTGGAAAGTCTAGCACAGGGAAGAGCGAGGGAAAAGAATTTCGTCCCAGGCCGTATGATTCCCTGGGCATTGATGTTGACCATGTGGATGTGGTTGCGGAGTTGGTGCTATTGGTAGACGGCGTTGAAGTTGTTCTTAGAAAGACTCAGAGGCAGAACTGGGTACGGAAGCGCGGAACAACAACAGAAGTCCATGAGGGAGATAAGAACATTTATGCATGGAACAATGTGGAAATATCCGAAACAGAGTTCAAGCGTCGTATTGCAGATATTGTATCAGAAAAGAACTTCATGTTGATTACGGACCCGACCGCATTCTTCCGGCTATCGAAACAGGAAAAGTTGGATTTAATTCTTTCCCTAATTGCCAATGTGACCGAGGAACAGATTCTGATGGAAGCTGGCGGATTCGATGAACTTCTGAAATTTGTTCGGGATGGAAAGAAACTGGAAGAGGTAAAGGCCACTTCCAAGCGCTCGATTTCGGATATGACCAAAGAGCGTGACCAGATTTCGGCATTTATCAACGAGAGAAGCAAGGATATTGTGGATATGGATGTATCTGACATAGAGCTTCAGCGGAATGCAATCAATGAGAAGATTGCTGAGATTGACCAGAAAATCGAGGATTCCACAGCGGCAGTTACAGAGTATGATGAGAAGTCCAAAAACATCATTGAACTAAAAATGAAGCAGTCGGAGAATATCCGGATTGCTAATGAGGGATTGGTTAAGCAGAAACGGGAAATTCAGAAGCGGATTGATAAAGCGGAGAATGATTTCCAGGTAGCTATGCAGAAGCAGAAAATGGCGGAGCTGGAGATTGAGCGGTTGAATCGCATTGTTGAGAGTAACAAAACGCTTCGGGCTGAACTTGCAAAAAAGGTTGAGACTGAGGAAGCGAAAACTTTTCCGGAATATGTGGAACCAGAACCACTATCCTCTGATGCGCTGGTTTGCCCCACCTGCGGACAGGATTTACCAGAAGAATTAAAACAGAGGAAGATTGAATGCTTTGAAAAGGACAAAAAGCTACATTGGGAGAAATACGAGGCTGATAAGGGGAAATTTGAAGCAGACCAGAGCGAATTATTGGACAAAATCTGCCAGGAGGGAAAAGCTTGTGTTGAGAAAATCAACAAAGCAAAAGAAGATTTAGAGACTGCTAAAAATTTCTTGGAATCAGCAAAAGCAGACAAGATTACTGCAAATGCAGATAAGACAAAAGCAATGAAAGAACTGGCGGCACTTCCAGAACAGGTGGATTTATCAGATAACCAGGAATATGAAGCCCTGTGTATGGAAATCCAGGCAAAAGAGGAAGCCCTGCGGAACATGAATACCGGCGCTGATTACCGTACACAGTTGAGAGACGAAAAAGCTGAATGGGAGACACAGCTTGCCGAGGTCAACCAGAAGTTTGCCGCTGTGGACAAGTCCGATGAAGCCAAAGACCGTGTGGCAGAACTGGAAAAGCAGTTTAAGGATAAGGTTCAGTTGATTGCCGACCAGGAGCGGATTTTGATGATGTGCGAAGAGTTTCAAACAGCCAAGGACAATTATTTGACTGAAGAGGTAAACAAGCACTTTGAAAATGTACGATTCCAGTTGTTCCGTCAGCAGAAGAATGGCGGAGTGGAGCGTGTATGCGACGTCTACACGAAGAACGGTTCCCCATATGGAGATAACACGACCAGCGGAGCAGAGAAGTTGATTATGGGTCTGGAAGTTATCAACGTGTTGTCTGGCATTATCGGGGTTAAGGCTCCTGTAATCGTAGATAACGCTGAAAAGGTATCAGAGGGCAATATGCCAGAGATTGATGCCCAGATGATTATGCTGTCGGTTTCCAATGACGAGGATTTCAGAATTGAAAAGGAATGAAAGAGATTTTGAGAGCGAGTACCGGGTCATCGAAATGTTACACGCCATTAAGTTTTTCATTGAGGCGGCAAACCGACTAACACAAGAGGATATTGACACTTTGGAAAAAGTTGCGGATTTTATGAAAAAGTCAAAGACTCAAGAACCATGTGAAATGACCATTTCTGATATTGAAAAAGCGTTGGGACATCCAGTGAAAATCATCAAGGAGAAATAATTTATGAAACTGATGGTTACAAATCATCCATACTATTGCAGTGAAAGTAACTATTATGTTGACGGTTCCGATAATTACGGAAGAAATGAGTATGATAGCTGGTCAGATTTCAAGGAAGAATGGCTGGGAATCGGAGATGATTCATTAGGAATTGATTCCGACCTTAATTACTGTGTTAGATTCGATATTACGCAGAACGAATACAGTGGTGCAAAGGATTTATGGTTGTTCTTCTTATTGCAGAGAAAGGGAATTTTCAAACCTGTACAGATAAGAAATATCAAGGATTCAGATATGGTGGAGATTGAGAAATTCTTAAAAAGACAGTGGAAGTATATAAAGAAAATGTGGAAGGAGTTTAGCGATGCTGATTAAAGTGCAATTTTTAAAGGAAGACAAGCCATCTGGCAGGGAATATACATATCGTTCCGATGTTCCGGTTAAGGTTGGCGATAAGGTGCAGATTAACAGTTCTGCAAAGGGGATTGTTACCGAGATTGATGTGCCAGAGGAAGAGGTTGCGGCATTTGCCGATAAAGTAAAATCCATTGTTGGACTGGTGGAGGAAAGCGAGACCAACAAAGAATGACAGTATATGAAATGATTCAAGAATTGGCGAAATATCCTCCAGATATGGAGATTGAGGTCAATGTCTATAAGAACGGGTATTCTGCTATGGCAGAAGTATCAGAGGATTGCAGCGAAGGAGAAGAGACTATTGTGGAGATTGATATAGATGAGAATACCTCCAGCATTGCAATTTCAGATGAACGAAAAAGTTGGGGAAGTAACGCACAAAAGTATGTAAGAATACTTGCTGAATTATAAGGAGGACAATTAATCATGGCAACAGCATTAAAGCATAAACAGAGAAGCCGCAGGAGTAATCAGCAGAATCGGAAGGTCATGGGGAGTTTGGCAGTCGCGTCAGCGTGTTTGGCTAGCAGCCATCATTACAATAAGATGGCACATAATGAGGGGAACTGGTTGGACATTTTAAGCAAATGTTCCGAATGGGACAGAAAGGGAATAGATAATCATGGTAGTAAAGCAGACAGAGAATAAACAGGATTCAACTACAGTACAGCCACCGGTTAAGCCAGCTACAGTTGCATTTAGGAGTGAGATTGCAACGGTTACAAATGCCTGTGTAGAATCTACGCGGCAAATGCTGGAGGAACGTGGCGTGACCTTTGACGAATATTCCAAACAGTGTGTAATTGCGGCAATGGGAAGTATTTACAGTCTAATACATAATCAGGGACTTACCCCTAATGATATCAACCCGGCAAATTTGCAGAGTACGCTATTGACCGTTGCCGCGCTTAAACTCAATACTAATGCAGTTCCTAGAGAGTGTTATTTTCAAATTCGCAACGTGAATACCGCGAAGAAAGGGCAGGCTGATAATTGGGAAAAGCAAATTGAAATGGGGCTTGAGGGTGATGGGAATGATGCTCTCACAGCAAAATTTGGTAGAGGAATCAAAACGGTACACCCATATTGGTTAGTTCGTTCTGGCGATGCCTTCTCATACGGGAAAAGAAAGGGTATCGAGGTGGAGCCGCCAGAATGGGAACCATCTGGAAAAGGAGAAGTAATAAGGGTAGTTTATCCCATTGAATATATGGACGGGCGTATTGAATATCACTTTGGAGAACGTGATGACGTATTGAAAAACCTGTATGCGCATATATCAAACAATCTTATGGATAAGACATTTGGAATTTGTGAAAGCAGGTTTAAAGCCACACCTGCACAAAAGAAGCAAATTGCTGAAAAGAAAAAGGAAATCATGGACAAAGCAAAGGAACTGAATGATTTGGATAAGATTTTGGATAGTCTGGAATTGCAGCCTTATCTTTCTCCAGCATGGACAGAACCACAGTCCAGAGAAAGTATGATTATTCGAAAAATGCGTAACAACGTTATGAAAAAAATTCCGAAAGATTTTGGAAATCCAGTGGCGGCACAGGAATACAGGCAACTTGATGATGTTGTGTATCAGCAGGTTCAGGAAGAAATCAATTACAATGCTAATGCCCAGGAGTTTCCAGTAGATCCAGAACAGCAACAGGTAATCGAGCAGAAGGATCCGCCTAAAACCATGGCAGATATGACAGCAGTCCATAAGCAAAAAGAACCTGCTCCCGTGGTGGATAAAAGCTGGATGGAGGGATAAGTCCATGGAGTGTATGTCTGCGTTATCGGTAATAGCAAAAGGCATGGAAGATAACCTCTACAACTACACGATTAATGGAAAATGCTCTAAGTGTGGGAATTGCTGTTCAGATATTCTTCCGTTGTCGGATGATGAAATCCGCAAGATTCACAAGTACATTCGTCAGAACGGGATAAGGGAGAGTAAACACCTTATTCCAGTGGCGAAGCCGGTACTTGACATGACCTGCCCGTTTCGGGACAACGGAAAGAAAATCTGCATGATTTATGAGGTAAGGCCGGAAATTTGCCGCCAGTTTATTTGTGACAACGAACAGCAGTCAAAAATGAATCGCGAACGGTTAAGAGTTGGTAGGTGCGTGTTTTCTATGAGGGAGGTGTTCTTCGGTGCTGATTAAAAGTCAGAATGGAATACAGATAGTTAATCTGGATAACTGCATCTCGATAAGTTTTGATGGGAATAACCATATTATCGCATTTTATCCGTTTGTTGATGGCTACGATAAGTTAGGCAAATATTCCTCTATAGAGAAGGCACAAAGAGTTCTAAATTGGATTTGGGAATGCTACAGAATGTTTCAATTATTGAAGCTGTATTCATATGGAAATCCGAAAGAACTGTTCGATGAGTATGTAGCAGACCAAAATTTCGGATTATTCCGGATGCCGAATGACGAGGAGGTTGAAGAATGAGAGTTATCAGCCAAAATGGAAAGTACGATGTACCATATGAGAATTTTGTGTTTGTTTTTGAACAAAATATGATTTACGCAGTAAGTATAGCTGGCTCTGGCACAAAGCAATGGTTAATGGCTGAATATACTGGTCCGGGGAAAACGCAGAAAGCTATGGAAATGTTACACCAAGAGTATACCGGCATTATGTCAAGTCTGGTGACTGACAATGGACACAATTTCGATGCAGAGAGCATGGAGGTTTTGAAAAGTTCTACTGTGGGAGCATTTATCAAACCAGTAAATTCAGGAGATGTAGAAGTACATACGCTGCCGAGGCTCTTCTGTTTCCCTGCATGTGATGAAATTGGGGTGGAAGAATGATTGCTGTAATAACACCCTCTGGTGCGTTTCTATATGAAATGTCAGAAAATGAATCGGATGTCTGTGCTGAAACCAAAGGATTTCTTGATGATAAGGCTGCTGATAGAGTGGTAGGATGGTTATTCATAACTAAAGATATGCCGTATCAGATATTAAAACTAGGAATCAGCATCTGTTATGTTGATATTGATAGTATGCGGACTGTACCCAAAGGAGTAAATGATTATATGAAAGTTGGAGTAAAGAGTTTGCTTGATATATGGAACCAGCTATATCCTATTGGGAAACGTATAAGGCCAAAGGAGATGACAAAATGATATTGAAATGCATCGACTCAGGTTCAAAAGGAAATGCCTATGCACTGATTGCAGAGGAAGAAATTCTACTTTTGGAAGCTGGCTGCCGTTTAATGGATGTGAAAAAAGCTATTGGTTTCCAGATTGGTAAAGTAGTTGGATGTTTGGTGACTCATTCTCATAAAGACCATATCGGCTATGCAAAGGATATCCTTGCTACAGGAATCAAGATTTATACCAATGACGAGACAAAACAATTGGTTTATTCCGTGCATGGAGAGCGGTTATACGGTAAGCCAGAAATGAAAATGTTTGAAGTTGGAAGATTTAATGTAACGCCGTTTTATGTGCCGCACAATGACATTCCCAATTATGCGTATTTGATTGAGCATGAGGAAATGGGAAAACTGCTGTTTGCTACAGATTTTGAATATCTTCCGTGGACATTCCGGCAGCACAGGTTGAACCACATGTTGATTGAGTGTAACCACATGGACGATGTGGAGAACACAGATGCTAACTACGAACACGTTTTGCGCGGTCATAGCAGCTTGTCAACAGTTCTTGATGTTGTCCGGAGAAACCAGACGCCGAGTTTAAGGAACGTCATATTATGCCATTTAAGCCATTCTAATGCTGACCCTGCTCAGATGGTAGGAGATGTTATAAAAGTAGCAGGAAGCCGCGTTAAAGTGTTATGTGCAGAGGCTGGATTGGAAGTGGAGTTAAGGAGAGCACTATTTTAGGGAGGAGACAAGAAATGCTGAAAAAAGCAAACATTCAGTGGAGCGGTAAAACGCTGCGGAACCAGATAGAAAAAGAGCAGGTATCGTTTGATTGTGCGGTGCAGAGAAACCCGGTTTGGGATGCCGCAAGAAAATCATTATTAATTCACTCAATGATTGAGGGATATCCGATACCGCCATTTTATTTTGCTCGTAGGAATGATGGTAAATATGATGCTTTGGATGGTCAGCAAAGGTCGCTGGCTATCAAGGGATATTTGGATGGTGAATTTCCGCTGTCAGAAGATACGCCGCCGGTGACAGATGAAAATGGATATCCAGTTGCCGTAACTGGAATGGTGTTTTCAGAACTGCCTGAATGGGCGCAGGACAACATCAAGGACTGTTCCTTAACCATTTACTACTTTGAAGATATTACGGAAGAAGAGATTGCCGAGTTATTCTTCCGTATTAACAATGGAAAGCCTCTTACCAGTGTGGAACTGACACGGGTTAAGGCAAAAAGCATTCTGAAATTTCAGGAGATTGCAAAGCACGAGATGATTGCAAAGGCAATTACTGAAGCAGGGAAGCGCCGCTATAATGACGAGAATGTTGCTATGCAGGCATGGACATTATGCTTTTCGGATTGTAGGGATTTTACTACAAAAGGCTTTCGCCCGTTTATTGAATCTGCGGTGGTCACGGAAGAACAGGTGCAGGAAATGGGACAGGCCCTTGATTATATTAAGGCAGTATGTGACATGTTAAAACCGGAAGAAAAAGCTGATAAACGGGTGTTGAAGAAAATCAAGACCAGAAGCCATCTGGTATCCTGTACATATGTGGCATTGCAATCATTGCGGGCTGGAAAGTCGGTGGATGAACTGAAAGCAGTTCTGTATAAGTTTTTTGATTCCAACCAGACGAGTGTGAGTGAGATTTACAATAAGTCTGTTGGTAGCGGTTCTGCAAAGCCGGATAAGGTACAGAGTAGAGTGCAGGTTCTGGATTCATTAATTGGAGGTTGAGACAAGATGGCTGACAATGCAAGATTTGAAAAATGGCTAAGTGAGCATGATGGGGAAGAACGTTGCAATTATTGTATTTATGATGATGAATGCCCGCATGGTATAAGGTGTTACGGAGGCGCACCTATTGAACCTCCGTGTGCTGGCAGAGACCTTGAGGAACTTCTGGATATAGAATCCATTCTTAAAAATTTGGAGGACGAAAGTGAATGAAGAAAACTGCAAGAGTGATTGTTACATATAACTGTCCCAGGCATTGCCCGAACTGCTGTAATGAGCATATCGGGAATGTGCCAGAGGTCAAGTTTGAAGATTTGTTGAAATATGACGAGCTGGTAATTACTGGCGGTGAACCGATGTTGATTGCTCCAAGGGTGGTAGAGATGATTCACCGCCTTCAGGCACAGGAATATAAAGGAAAGATTTGGTTATACACTTCATTCATTAAAACAGCCAGATGGGCTGACAGGGAAGTCCTGAAATTGGTTGATGGAATTACATATACATTGCATTACAAACCATCACAGACCGATTTGAGAGATGCCAGAAAACTAAATAAATTCGTTATGGAATATCGAGACAATAAAATAACCAGACGCTCAGACCGGCTTTTAATTGATAGCCGGTGCTATACGGAAGAAGTGCTGAGTATTATTGGTTTGTACGATACCAGAACAAAACACTGGTCAAGCGTCAGGCCGCTGGAATGGAAAGAGGATGAGTGTCCGTTGCCAGAAAATGAGGAACTGGTTTTCTATGATTTGGAAAAGGAGTAGGGCATGGTAAACAGTTCAGTTTATGAAAAGGTTACATACAAGCAGATTGATGATATGAAGCACGCCATTGGTTTTGATAACCAAAAAGTGCGTGGAACGAAGTACAGGAAATATGAGCCATATCGAAACTATTATGACGCAAGCCCAAGAGATTCAGAGGATTGGGAACAGCTTGTTTCAATCGGATTAGCAACGAAAAGCGGAGAGCATTGGTATCACGTTTCCGATGATGGGCGGCTATTCTTAAAACGTGTGACTGGTGTGGAAATTTTACCAGAATGCGATTAGGTAGATTGGAGGATAACATGAAAAAAAAGGAAGTTTCAGAAATAAAAAAGCAATTTTCGCCATCGAATTGTTGTATTACTCGCATATGCGGCTGCTATGTGGATTCGGAGAAAAATAAAAAAACGGAGCTTAAGGAGGCATTTCTTTCGTTGCCAGAAGAAGATGCATTTAAATATTTTGCCATATTTAGAAAAGCACTTTCCGGGAGCATTGGAAAGAACCTGATTAATATGGAGTTCCCCTTACACACGGAGTCAGAAGGCGGTACTCACCATTTTCTCTTAAAGCTTAGGGACAGCCAGTTAAAGGATGACGCGATACTGGAGGAGTTCTATGACAAGGTCATTGCGGCATATGACTACGGCGAGAATTACTATATTATCCTTATCCACTGTGTCTATGATATACCGGCCAAAGCATCTGACGGTACAGAGATGTTTGATGCATCAGATTGTGTCTATGAATTTGTCCAATGTGCCATATGTCCTGTAAAACTTACTGAGTCTGGGTTATGTTATAAACCACCAAAGAATACGATTGAGAATCGTGAAAGGGATTGGTTGGTAGGCTCACCTATCCAGGGATTCTTATTCCCTGCCTTCAACAACAGGAACGCAGACATACATAGTCTGTTGTACTATGTCAGGAATTCAGAAGAATTACCAGATGGGCTCATTGACCAGCTGTTAGGCTGTATAGTACCTATGTCTGCAAAGAGTCAGAAAGAGACATTCCAGGCCATTGTGGAGGAGACACTGGGTGAATACTGCGATTTTGAGACAGTGAAGAACATCCATGAGAACCTGAGCGAGTGGGTGGAGGAGACAAAGGACGAGCCGGTCCCGCTGACCCTGGACAAGTATCAGGTGAAAAAGCTGTTAGAGACTAACGGCGCCTCCCCTGAGAAGCTGGAGGAGTTTGAACAGAGGTATGCGCAAGTGGAGGACGGCCCCGGCACCAGCTTTGTGGCAGCCAATGTGGTCAACACCAGGAGCTTTGAAATCAAGACCCCGGACGTGAGCATTAAGGTATCACCTGACAAGACATATCTGGTGGAGAACCGGATGATTGAGGGACGTCCCTGCATTGTCATTGCTATCAATGAGCATATAGAAGTAAATGGTATTACCATTAAGGCAATATCTAATAGGAATAAGGAGGAGAAACACCATGAATAAGGTAATTCTAATGGGGCGACTAACAAGAGACCCTGAAATCAGATATTCACAGGGAGAGCGTTCCATGGCTATAGCCAGGTACACCCTTGCAGTGGACAGGCGGGGACGCAGGAGCCAGGACAGTTCCTCCGAGCAGCCAACAGCTGACTTTATCAATTGTGTTGCATTTGATCGTGCCGCTGAGTTCGCCGAGAAGTATTTCCACCAGGGAATACGGGTGCTGGTGTCAGGCAGAATCCAGACAGGTAGCTATGTAAATAAAGATGGTCAAAAGGTATATACAACAGAGGTCATCCTGGATGACCAGGAGTTTGCGGATAGTAAAGGAGCTTCTAACGGTGGAAATCAACCACAGAATAGACCTGCTTCAAACAGTCCGCTTGGAGATGGATTTATGAATATTCCAGATGGGGTAGAGGACGATGGTCTTCCCTTCAATTAAGGCGGTGGTATGATTGAAAATCCTTATTGATAAAGGGCAACAGGCCCACAAGCATGATTTAAAGCATGATTGTCTGAAAGCATTGGGAGCGGAATTACAAACTGTTCCGCTTCCGGTGGGAGATTATGTTTTAGTAGACGAGAGGGTTGCTGATGTTTTGAAACGGAAAGAAGCAAGAGGAATCCCGGTAAAGAAAATGGATTTATCCGGTAGCTACACTGTTTCGGTGGACACGAAGAGGGATATACAGGAAGCAATTGGGAATATTTGCGGTAAACAACATGACCGTTTTCGAGATGAATGCATTCTTGCCATGAATAATGGAATAACTTTATATGTCCTTGTAGAGAACGAGGATGGCATTTCCTGCCTGTCTGACCTGTACGCATGGGAAAATCCACGCAGGAGAATGCAAAAGTGGACTACAACACCTTCAGGAGAGCGTAGAAAGGTATTACTAAGCCCTAATGCAACAAAAGGAGAGACACTGGCGAAAGCTATAGAGACGATGGAACAAAAATACGGAGTGAAATTCCTTTTCTGCAAACCGGAAGAAGCTGGTGCAATGATATTGAAATTATTGGAGGTAGGTAATGGCAGAAAGACGCATGATGTCGAAAAAAATCATTGATAGTGATGCATTTACCGAAATGCCATTATCATCACAAGCATTGTATTTTCACCTGTTGTTAAGAGCGGATGATGACGGATTCTTAAATAACGCGAAGAAGATAATGAGGGACGTTGGTGCAAACCAAAATGACTATGACATGTTACTTATGAAGCGCTTCCTCATCCAGTTTGAAGATGGAGTTTGCGTTATAAAGCATTGGAGGATACATAATTATATCCAAAAGGACCGATATAAGCCAACTTTATATACTGACGAGTTGTCGCTTTTGACTCAAAAAGAAAACGGTGCATACAGTTTGGTAACTGATTGCGAACAGTATGGAAACAATTTGGATACAAAATGTATCCAGGCTGAATCCACAATGTCTACATTGGACGCGCAGGTTAGGTTAGATAAGGATAGGATAGGTATAGGTAAAGATATTATAGTGTCTGACGACACTATATGTCGGACAGATGTCCAACGAGTAGTAGAAGCTTGGAATCAGATTGGAGTGAATCCTGTTAGTAGAATGACATCAACATCCACCAGGTACAAAATGATTTCTGCCAGAATAAAAGAGTATGGCATTGATGATGTTCTCAAAGCGATACAAAAAATAAATGGCAGCACATTTTTGAAAGGTGGAGGCAACCGTGGTTGGATGATTGATTTTGAATGGTTTGCCAGACCCAACAATTTTCCTAAAGTACTTGAAGGTCAATATGATGACAAGAATAAATCTGGGAGTTTGGAGGAATGGCTGAATGAGTAAGACAGACTTTGTGGATGTTATTTCATTTTTGCGTGGAGCTTATGCCAGAAATGATTTGCTGAAGGATGTAAACGAGGTTAATGTATGGTTCGAAGCACTGTGTGATTTAGAGTCCGAATGGATAAAGAAAGCAGCAGTCCAATGGGTTCAAGAAAGCAAATTTCCACCAGCAATTTCCGAGATTAGGGATTTGGCAAAGAAAATTGAACAACGTGCTTACGAGAATGGTGAGACCAAGATATGGCAGTAGGGAAAAAGATATTTGAACCAGATGAAATCCGAAAAACAATACAGGCCTTAAAAGACTCTGGGGAACTGTTTGAGGTAAGATGCCTTGAGTCAAATGGAAAAAGAGTTAGTAGCGGATATTTTCGTGACACAGAAATGATGCTGGAACAGCTAAGTAAATTGAGTACATCTGATAGTAACATATATATTATGCTTAACAATATCAAACCAGAATGCTACTCCAGAGAGCAACGCGATAAATTTATTACAAATGCAAAAGTTCAAACCAGTGATAATGATATTTGCGGATATGAATGGCTGTTTATTGATGTGGACCCGAAACGTCCTGCGGGAGTGTCAAGTACGGATGAACAGTTGAGACAAGCCAAGGGAGTGGGAAATAAGGTTTACGCCTTTATGAAAAATCTTGGGTTTAATAATCCGATAACAGCCATGAGCGGAAATGGAATTCATCTATTGTACAAGATTAGGCTTCGGAACAGTGAGGAAAACAAGACACTAATTAAAAATTGTCTTTTAGCGCTGGATATGCTTTTTTCGGATGAATTTGTCGATATTGATAAAACGAATTTTAATCCGGCACGAATTTGTAAGCTGTATGGAACCATGGCCCGCAAAGGAAGTAATACACCGGAGAACCCGCACCGAATGAGCCATTTGTTATCAGAGGGAAGTAGGGAGCCGACCGACAGGGCATATCTGGAGAAACTGTCCGCTATGCTTCCGGTACCAGAGAAGCCACAGAAATACAATGGTTACAGCCCCAGAGAATTCGACTTGGAGGAATGGTTGATAAAATATGGATTGCGGTATCAAAAGACCAGTTATTCGGACGGAACCAAGTATATTTTGGAACAATGCCCGTTTGACAGCAACCACAGAGGAAAGGACGCTTGTATTTTCCAGGCGCGGTCAGGGGCAATCGGATTTCATTGCTTTCACAATTCCTGCCAGGATAAAACCTGGCGAGATGTGAGAATATTGTATGAACCTGATGCATACGAAAAGAGGCAACAGGAATATGAGCGGAAAATTTATTCAAGGCAACCAGTTCAATCCCAAGTAAAGGTTATTCAACCGGTAGATGGAAAACCGATATTTTATACGGCTACGGATATTCTAAACCTGCCGGTGCCAGATGAACGTTTTATAAAAACTGGAATTGCAGATGTTGACAAAAAAATGAGGGGACTAAAAAAGGGATATGTTTCTGTTATGTCAGGGTTGAGAGCAGCTGGTAAAAGTTCTGTTATTTCCGAGATGGTTCTGGACGGCGTTGAGGCTGGAAACAATATTGGAGTTTTTTCAGGGGAATTGGCCCCAAAGAATTTTATGAGATGGATGAATCTACAGGCTGCCGGAAAAGGCTACACAGAGCCTACTCAATTCGAAGGTTATTACAATGTACAGAGAAAATATCAGGAGCAAATTGCGGAATGGCTGGATAGAAAATTCTGGTTATACAACAACGAATACGGATTTGATTTTCAAGCGGTGGAAGAACAATTTAAACGTAAAATAGAGGCTGACAAGTTGGATATGTTGATTTTAGATAACCTCATGACCTTCGATATTTCCGGTATGTCAGAAAACAAATATGAGGCACAAACCAAATTTATTTTGACACTGCAAGGTGAGATTGCTAAGCCTTATAATGTACATATTTTGTTTGTGGCACACCCTCGCAAGGCTATGGGATTTTTGCGGTTGGACGATATTTCCGGTACAGCAGATTTAGGAAATGCTGTAGATAATGCATTTATTGTGCATAGAGTTAATCAGGATTTCAAACGCCTTAGTAAGCAAATGTTTGGTTGGAAAGATGATAACCCGATTTACCAGGCAACAAACGTAATTGAGATTGCTAAGGACCGTGATGGCGGCATGATGGATTACTTTATCCCACTTTATTATGAACCAGAAACCAAACGTCTGAAGAACTATTCATCCGAAACCAAAATATATGGATGGAATAAGACTGATACTGGATTTATTGCAGTACAAGGGGAAATACCGTTTGATTAAACACGCATTTAGCGGAGGAACGAGAATGAAAAAATATTTGGAAAAAGAAAAAGCAATCGACACATTAGCAAGACTGTATGAGCGCATAAAAAGAGAAGAACATGACCAGGAAGCGGCTAATGGAGTTTGGCGTGCAATGGAAGCTATTGCGGCCCTGGGCGATGCGTGGATTCCCGCTTCGGAACGGCTCCCAAAGAAACCGGAAGAGAATCCAATATATGATAACAAGCCATTGGAGATATATTTAGTGTCTGTCAAAACTACAGACTGTGTGATTAGGGCATTTTGGAACGGAGCATCATTTACTGACGGGTGGGATAAACTGGACGTGCTGGCATGGATGCCATTACCGGAGCCATATAAGGAGGCAGAGGGATGATTGAAGAAGGAATCGCGAAAGACCTGTCAATGGTAGTTGAAAATGCAAAATTGATGGGATGCCAAGAGGTTAAGTCATTTAAGAATATACCACTGAAAAATGTTGAGGCTGTCATATCAGCTCTACAGAAACAGATAGCAAAAAAACCAGAGGATGAAAGGTGTTTTATTAAAGACAAAGAGAATATCGGATTGTGCCCATCTTGTGGTGAAGGGGTCAATTCAAATTATCCATATTGTGGACACTGTGGGCAGAGAATCAAATGGGATGTTGAGTGGCGCATGGAGGTAGATGGATGATAGATAGACAAGGAGCAATTGCGATATTACAGGAGCACATTAATACATACCGCTACCAAACTACAGATAAGGGATGGGCGCAAATGGTACGCACTGGAATTGTCGGAAACACGATACCTGACAAGATAGGTTTTATAGCAGAGGCGGAGAAACAGATACAGGCTTATGAGATGGCTATTAAAGCGCTGGAGAGCGGTGAAGCGGAGGAGCTTGTGGACCGGTGTCACCTGGGAAGCCCTTGTCCATACCAGATGCCCGTGTAACGCTTATAACACAGCAACGCATACCGGGACCTGATTCGCAGGACCGAGACTGTATAAAGATAGCTGGCATGGCTCTGGTGTATGCACAACCAGTAAGACCAGCAGCGGA
>OKFX01000280.1_pt1 | contig 23259 bp, 19 predicted proteins | sample 1633441 | NCBI WGS metagenome assembly OKFX01 (sample SAMN04436775, study PRJEB24849) | human gut metagenome | biome: human gut; feature: NICU; material: stool | host: Homo sapiens | place: USA: Saint Louis, MO | collected 2011-03-21
CCCGCCCGGCCATCCCGGCTCACCCGCCCGGCTATCCCGGCTATTCCGCCCGGCCATCTCAGCCATTCCGCCCATCCTGCCCGCCCCGCCCGGTTCCGGGCTGATTTTCCCCCACCTTATATTACAAAGGCTGTCGTGGTACAATAGGCAGATATTCACCGGAACATGAGATACAGGCACGTCATTATGTTCAAATGTATGTACAGTTTTGTCCACATGGTTCCGGTCAAATTAAGGAAACCGTAAAACTAACAATCCTCAGCTGCACTTGCTATAATCAAGCTATCAAAAGGCACCTGGGAGGTATGGAGAGGATAAGACGTGAATTCAAGACAGATTGCATTTCTGAGACTTTTGCTGGAACATGAAGAGTATCTGCCCGTGGGCTTCTACGCAGGGAGAATGGATGTATCGGACAAGACGCTGCGCAGAATGATTCACGGAGTTAATGAGATTCTGACGTCCTATAACGGAGTCATTGAGAGCCGGCCCGGAACCGGAATCAGGCTTGAAATCAATGAGGAGGAGCGGGAAAGGCTGATGAATTCAGCTTATATGATGGAACTTATGGATTCCGGCGCATTATCCAGGTCCTGGAACCAATTGTCCAGAAGAATGGATATCGCCCTGAACCTTCTGCTCTATTCGGATGAGGCCACCTCGCTGTCCGGACTTGCCTACAAATATTATGTAAGCAAGAGCAGCATAGCCGGGGATCTGAAAGCCCTTGTGTCTTTTGCCGGAAAGCATGAATTGAGAATCATCCAGGGACATGGGGGGACATCGGTAGAGGGAACAGAGAGCTGTCTGCGCAAGGCCCTGGCGGAACTGCTGCTGTATATTCTGGACAATAATATAAATGCCAATACCAGAGGCAATCCGGCCGCCACAGGCATGTTTGAGTCGGAAACGCTGATGACGATTCTGGATATCTTTACGGAGGAAGACCTGAATTTTGTGGAAGGACTCATAAAACACATTGAGACGTCTGCCGGTTACAGGTTTGACGAGCGGGAATACATGGAATTTTCCGTGAACCTGCTAGTGATGATTTACAGGGTGAGAAATGGGTTTCTCATGGAGCCGGTCTTAAAAAGCAATTACCGGAAACAGGAGAGGGATCCCCTGGATGCCATTGCGTTTGAGCTGGCCTCCCGTCTGAGCGGTTCTTACCGGTATACGCTGTCTGTATCCGAAACTTCACATATTTATAATGTTCTGGCCGCCACCCATCTTGGGAATTTCCTGATGCAGAAGGAACTGCCGGAGGAAGAATCCAGGAAAACGGCAGTGGCCTTCGGTGAAGATTTTATTGATGCGTTTTCTGTGATTACAGGAATCAATCGGAGAACAAAATCAACATTTTATGTGAACGTGATATCCCATATTACGCTGATGCTGAACCGGGCTGCATCCAGCACCCCGGCCAGGAATCCAATCATAGACATACTGCTTGAAAATTATAAGGGTACCATCAATGTATGTCAGATTATATGCAGAATACTGACGGAAAAGTTCAGGCTGCCGGAGATAAGTTTTGATGAGATTTGTTATCTGATGCTGTACATTCAGGGCGAGCTGCTGGCTGATGAGGAGAAAATGGATGTGATACTGGTTTCCAACATGTCAAACAGCATCACCAATATCCTGAAGCATAAATTATTCCAGAATTATCCTCAATGGACTGTGGTGAGCAGTGACTACAACCATTTTCTGGAAATGTCCCAAAAACAATATGATTTGATTTTATCTACGGTGCCCCTGGGGAGCAGGGAACATGTGATACCCTATGCGCTTATCTCGCCTCTGCTGGATGAGAAGGACTGCTCGGCCATCAACAATCTGCTGAAATCATGCCACCACAGGGAGGATTTGTATTTGCGGGAACTTATGAGAGCCAGGAATGACCTGTACGATATCGGATGTGCCGTAGAAGTGCGGAACCGGAAGCCGATGGAGATTCCTGTGACAGGATTTTTAAAGGTCACTGCATTAAAGGAAGTGGAGTTTGTCTATGTCCATAATGAGGCGGGCATTAACCGCTGCCAGTTTGTGACGGATTTGCTGCAAAAGAAGCTGGATAAAGTGATTATGGATATGTCCAATTGGGATTTTATGCTTTTTGCGTCGAAAATGGTCTATCTCATAGACAATTGCCCGGATTGGGCCATGACGGAATTCATACAGAATATCATTACGGAGGGGAGATAATATGTATAAAATCATTGTTTTCACACACGGTTCACTGGCCGAAAGCCTGGTAAGGACATCGCGGCTCATCCTGGGCAACCAGCCTGATATCGAGACTTACTGTGTGGAGCCGGGGTGCAATCTGGAGGAGATGAGAAACGGAGTGGAGCAATCCATCCGGCGCTCCAATGATTCAGGCCAGGAAGTCCTGGTGCTTACGGATCTGATGTACGGAACGCCGTTTAACACCATGATTCAGCTGGAGGAGGAATGTTCCTTTACACACATCACGGGTACCAACCTCCCTTTGCTGATAGAGGCCATCAACCGCCGTCTGCTGGACGGAAACAGCAGAAGTTTTGCAGGACTGGTGGACACGGCCAAGGAAGGGATTGTAGACAGCCACGTTCTGCTGCAGATGAGCTGACAAGCACGGGCTGATACAGACAAGTTCGGGCTGATACAGACAAGCGCTGGCTGATACTGATAAGCGCAGACTGATACAGATAGGAAAGGAGCAAAAGCATATGAAAAACATTGTTTTGACAAGAATTGACGACAGGCTGATTCATGGCCAGGTAGTGACTGCCTGGATTAAGCAGTATCCAATCAATAAGATACTCATTATTGATGACGAGCTTTCCCAGAACCGGCTGATGGAGCGCATCTACAAGGCAGCGGCTCCCATGGGGGTGGAGGTGCTGATACAGTCGGTATCCGAAGCCCGGGAGTTCCTGAAGGAGGAGCCGGTGAAGGGAGAGAATTTTCTGATACTTGTGAAGGTTCCGGAAATCATAGAGTCACTTCTCAAAGAGGGGATTGAAATAAAGAAGGTGATTCTGGGCGGCATGGGGGCCAAGAACGGCCGGAAGACCTTTAACAGGAATGTGTCGGCAAGCGGTGAGGAGGTTGAATGCTTTAAACGGATTGTGGAAGGGGGAGTGGAAATCTTTTATCAGCTGGTTCCGAATGATAAGGCCGTTAACATCAGAAGCCTGTTTTAGTGAAGCAGGCCAGAATTTGATTTGGAGGAGGTAGCATATGAGTATCTTAACAGCCACATTATTGTCATTGTTATACTTTTGGGGAAATAGTGCATTTGTTCTGGGTGTAAACTGGTGGACCGTCATGAGGCCCCTTGTTTCCGGCTTCCTGGCCGGCGTTATCCTGGGAGACCCTGTAAAGGGCGCCATGGTGGGAGCCCAGATTAACATTCTGTATCTGGGATTCATCGGAGCCGGCGGAGCCCTTCCCGGTGATATCTGTCTGGCCGGCGTGGTGGGAACCACCATTGCCATTACGGGCAATCTTCCTGTGGAGACAGCCATGGCTCTGGCAGTTCCTGTGGGACTGCTGGGAACCATCATATGGGTGGTGAAGATGACGGTCAATACGGCCTGGGTCCGGGTAGCGGAAAAAATGTCGGCAAAGGGGGACACCAGGTACTATTGGATACCCAATATCGTGCTGCCCCAGCTGCTGCTGTTTCTGATGTCCTTTATACCCTGTTTCCTGATGGTATATTTTGGGACAGATTATCTTAAGTCTGCCATCCAGTTTTTGGGAGAAAACATAGTGGGCGTCCTTACCACCATCGGCGGCATGCTTCCCGCAGTAGGTATTGCCCTGACCTTAAAATCCATATTTAAGGGCGAGTCCGTGGTATTCTTTTTCTTCGGGTTCCTTCTGGTCCAGTATTTTGGGCTGGATATGATATCTCTGGGATTTTCAGCTGTTGTATTCACCCTGATTTATATGCAGTTAAAAGGCCATAAGCTGAGCGCCATGGGCGGCAGCCTGTTTGGGGCAGAGGGAAATAATGAGAACAAGTATGTACTTTTGGACAAGAAGACAATACGCAAATCCTGGCTCCGGTGGATTATGTTCAATCAGGCTAACTATAATTATGAGAGGATGCAGGGAACCGGTTTCTGTCACGCCATGGTGCCTGTCATCAATAAACTCTACCCGGATAACCAAGGAAAGCGCGCGGAACTGATGCAGAACCATATGCAGTTCTTTAACACGGAGCCTCAGTGGGGGGCCTGTATCATTGGCCTGACCGCTGCTCTGGAGGAAAAGAGGGCCCAGGGCTCTGAGGAGATTACAGGGGATACCATCACATCCATTAAATCCGGTCTTATGGGACCGCTGGCAGGCATCGGAGATACCATTGACGGAGGCGTGGTGACGCCGTTGCTCCTTACATTATTCATCGGCATTACCAATACAGGCAACATCATGGGGGTTATTGGCTACATTATAGTGGAAGCCCTGTTTATGTGGACCATATACTGGCAGTCCTACAAGCTGGGATATGAAAAGGGCAGCGATGCCATTGTAACCATTATGGAAAGCGGCCTGATCAACCAGCTCATACTGGGCGCATCCATTATGGGGTGCCTGGTGCTTGGCGGACTGGTAGGCAATTATGTGACCCTGGGATTAAAACTTATGGTCCCTGTGGGCGGAGGCGTCATGTTCAATATCCAGGAACAGCTGTTTGACGTGATTCTCCCGGGAGCGCTTCCGCTGCTGCTGACCCTTGGCACATACAAATTGGTAAAGAAGGGCTGGTCGTCTGTCAATATTATCATCCTGGTTGCGGTGGTTGGTCTGGCAGGCGGACTTTTAGGAATCTTTGCATAATCGTTAGGAGGAAATATGACACAGGAATACAAATCTTTTTCGCCGGAAGAATTCCGGCTCCACAATGAAAAGCTTCAGGCTGAGATGGAAAAGCAGGACATAGACATGCTTATGCTCTCCACTCCTGAAAATATATATTATTCCACTGGCTACCGCTCCTGGTATACATCCAGCCTTTTCAGGCCGGTATATGTGCTGGTGCCCAGGAAGGGGGATCCGGCTATTATACTGAGAATACTGGAGAAGACCACGGTACAGTATACCAGCTGGACCAGCCGCATCTACTGCTGGGGAACTGCCAGCAGAAACCTGGGGCCTCTGGAGGGGGAGGAGCCGATCAGCATCATTGACAGAATCATAAAGGAAATCCAGCCGGATACAGGGACCATTGGCCTGGAGGCAGGAGACGGCATGCAGTACTTCTGGTCCATGGAGCTGCTGAAGAAAATCATGGATTCCCAGCCGGACATCCGTTTCACGGATGGATCCCTGGCTATACAGAGAGCCAGGATGGTGAAAACGCCATGGGAAATTGAACGAATCCGCCATGTGTGCCGGATAACGGAACAAGCAATATTGGAAACAGGAAAGACTATTGTGGCGGGAGAGACAACGGAGAAGGACATATCCAAGGGCATTGCCATGCGCATGGCCCGGGGCGGAGTGGATAAAATATCGTATCTGACCGTTACCAGCGGTATTGACAAGTACTGCACATTCAATACATATGCCACAGACCGTGTGGTTCAGAAAGGTGAGTATGTTCTGGTGGATATCAGCGGCCACATTGACGGGTATGCGTCCGACCTTACCCGGGTGTTCTATCTGGGAACCGTGCCACGGGAGGAACGGGAAATGGCAATGACGGCCAGCGGCTGTGTGGCGGCGGCAAAGGAGGCCATGAAGCCGGGGGTTTCCATTGCTGAGATCAACCGCATCTGCGAGGGATACATCCGGGATTCCAGATTTGGGAAATTTCTGCTTCACTCCAGCGGACACTGCATCGGCCTCAACGTGGTGGAGTATCCCACTATACACGATGAAGCCAATGAAAAACTGAAGCCAGGCATGGTGTTTGCCGTGGAAAACGGAGTGTATCCCTATGACCTGGAAAAGGGAGTGGAGTCCATTTATCTGTCCTTTCGGATGGAGGATGAGGTGCTGGTGACAGAGGACGGCGCGGAATGGATAACCGGTCCGGGAGAGCCTGTGATTGAAGTGGGGGCAAACCACTGACAGGTGGCATGGAAATATGACATAAAATGCAGAATATAAAATGCAGAATATAAAATACAGAATATAAAATACAGGGCGCCGGACAATCTTACTGTCCGGCGTCCTGTTGGTTTAATGCCCCCGGAATTTGTTTCATGCAGAAGGTTATCTGTTTTCCCTTCTGACCCGGCAGGGATTTCCGTATGCAACGGTATTACTGGGAATATCTTTTGTAACCACACTCCCTGCCCCGATCACCACGTTGTCGCCAATGGTGACACCCGGCATAATAATGGCGCCTCCGCCAATCCAAACATTGTCCCCAATCACAACAGGAGCTGTCTGTGTCCTGCAGAACGCAAAGGAACCGTCCTGCTGCGGTACTCCAAACCGGTCCACTGCATTTGTGGGATGAAAGGCCGTATATATCTGCACATTAGGGGCAATGAGCGCATTGTTCCCGATACGTATCACATTATCATCTAAAAATGTGCAGTTCATATTGACTTCACAGTTGTTTCCAAAATAAATATTGTTGCCGTAGTCCGCAAAGAACGGCGCGGTGATCCAAAGGGCTTCCCCCCTTCCGCCTAACAGCTCATTTAAGATCTGATTCTTTTTCAGTGTATCCGCGGAATCCGTGCTGTTATAATCCCTTACCAAATCCTTTGCTCTGTGCCACTGTGTTAATAATTCTGCATCGCCGCAGTCATAGAGCTGTCCTGCCAGCATTTTTTCTCTTTCCGTCATGGCTCCTTACTCCTGTCTTTTCATCTGGTTTTATTATAACAGAGATAAAATAAAAAGGAAGCTCTGTAATGGTGCAGTTTTACCGGTTCAGATACCGCCACAAGGTAGTCCTGCTGATACCCAGCTTTTTTGCTGCTGCGGTCTGGTTGCCTTTGCAGGCATTCAGGACATAGTGCACGATATCCCGGTTCATCTCATCCAGAGACTGGCTGGTATCCAGGCAGAATGGGGAGGGATGGGAAACCGCCAGCCTGGAGTTCACTGGAACGGCATCCGCGTCCTCTTTGGTGGAGCCGGAGCATGCATGGACCGGGAACGGAAATCCGGAAAACAGAACATTTTCCCGCTGGATTACTTCCTGTATGGTTTTTGCGCAGATGTAGGGGCCGTCTGTCCGTATGACGGCCTCCTTTAATATCCGCTTGAACTGGGTTCTGTTGTAAGGGTACTCGTATTGCTCCAAGAGCGCGGCCGCTTCATCGTCAACCCCCACCACCTGCCGCCCCAGTTCCTGGTTCAGGGTATTGATATAGAGACCGGCAGATGAGATGATGTCCTCCTTTTGTTCCCTCAGTGGTTTGATAGGCACCAGAATGCACCCCAGGGCATTGGTGTATTCAAAGACCACGTGGGGGGTGGCGCTTCCCGCGGTCTGGGTGCAGGAAAATATCAGATGGTTGCGCACATGCATGTTGGTGTCCAGTATGATGGAGAGCAGCTGCTTCTGCTTGGGCTTTTGCAATGAGTCCAGGTTGGAAATGTAGATGGTATTTCCGTTGTCCGTAAAGGGCGAGTTGTAATGTTTGGTGATGAAGTCCCAGCTTTTATCGCTGATAAGAGAGCAGTTGATGACGTAGAGCGGGTTGTCACACAAGGGGCTCTTTGCATAGTAGATATGAGCCACCCGGTCCTTTCCTGTGCCGATTTCCCCTGTTATCATAAGGCTCAGAGGGGACGGAGACGGAGCCGCATCCTCGGTATTGGTAAGGATTTCTCTGGCCAGCTCCGTATTGCTGTAAAAGCTGTCCATAAAGCTGTTCTCCGCAGCCTGCTTGTCCATGATGGTCACCCCGTATTTTGAGTAGGCCAGGGGAATCTCAGAGCGCATGATATGGAAGATGATGTAGGGGCTCAGGGTCTCATCCACCAGATGGGAGGTGATGGAGTACATCTGGTTGTTTACTGTAATAAAGAAGGAACGCTTCCGTCCGGTGCAGCATTGCTCCAGTTCATTCTGGAGCTTTGCCTGTATGGGGACCGCGATCTCATCCTCCAGCGTGGTGTAGATGCATTCGCCTGTCCGGGACAGCACCAGGAAGCGGTTGGCGCTGCTGTCTAAGAGCTGGTGCATAAGGGACAGGGAGTGGTATAAATCCCTGTGGGTCTGCCAGGTATAGACTGCCTGGTCAACAGCGGCTTTCAGGCTTTCCATGCTGGAGGTGAGAAGGATAGGGGTTATGCCGATCAGCTTGGCATAGTTGTAGGGCACCGTATCGCAAATGACGGTCTTGTAACCCTGCTCCTTTAGTTTGTCCAGAAGGGAGCTGGCTTCGGACGTGGTGTTGATGGAAAATATATCTGTAGGTATTTTAAGAACATTGCATATGCTTTTTGCAATGGTGGTCAGGGAACGGAATCCCAGGACCGCAAATTTTGTTTTTGTATTCTCCGCTGTTTTCAGGCAGAGAAGAACGTCATAATAATCAATTCCAATGTCAATCACAGGGATGGGCACGCCTTTCGCAATGCGGCTGGCGGTATTGGCCCTTGAGATGATGATATCATAGTTCCTGTAATGTTCCTTTGCCAGGGAAAGTCCTGTTTCCACATTGCCCAGCATGGCTGTCAGCTGGATATCATCCCTTTGGCCTGCGTACCGTTTCATTAATGTTACCAATCCCTTATAGGGAGCAATTCCAAGTATCCTGACTTTTTCACCCATTCTGCCTCCTCTGGAAAATACAGCTTCCGAATGTTGCAATTTTAAACATATTATACAACATTTTCCTTGAATTGAAAAGCCCCCCTATATTACAATAAACTATGGAGCTGACAGAGGAAACTGATATGTTTCAAAAGTGAACGATAAAGGAAAGTTGGGAGCCAATGGAAGAGAGATATCTGATTATTGCGGATGATTTTACAGGGGCAAATGATACGGGAGTGCAGTTAAAGAGGAGAGGATATCCGACGGAAGTCCTGTTTGCGGGAAAACCGGTGGATTCACAAAAATCAATTGTGATTGATACGGAGAGCAGGAATGCCTTGCCCGGCCATGCCTATGAAATCGTGCGTCATTCATTAGAACAGGTGGATTTCGGACAGTTCCGCTACATAATAAAGAAAGTGGATTCCACTATGAGAGGAAATATTGCCCAGGAAATAAAGGCAGTGGATGATGCTTTTTGCCCGGAGCTTGTGGTGTTTGCCCCGGCCCTTCCCGCCTTGGGCAGGACCACTATGGACGGGGTGCAGTGTTTAAACGGTGTGGAAATCTGTAAGACAGAATTATCCAAGGACCCCAAGAATCCGGTAATGGAAGATAACCTGGTAAAGCTGCTGGGGCAGGTTTATGAGGAACCGGTGCTGTTAAAATACCTGCCGGACGTAAGAAGCCAGTCCTTTTCCCTTGACGGGGGCCGGATCTTTGTATGCGACGCTGAGTCGGATGATGACCTGAAACGGATCATTGCGGCAGTCAGGCAGGACGGGCGGCGGACCCTGTATGTGGGGACGGCGGGAATGGCAGACAACATGATGGAACTGGAAAAGCCCACCCTTCCGTCCTTTGGCGTGGTGGCCAGCATCAGTTCGGTGGCCAATGAACAGATGCATTACTGTGAAAGGGCCGGATACGCCATGGTCAAGGTACCTGTGGCCCAGCTCATGACGGGAACAGCCCGGCCTGAGGAATACCGCGACATGGCTGTGGAATATTTAAAGAGCGGGAGAGATACCATCCTTCTTACAGATACGGCTTATGACCGGGAACTGATTGAGCTTTCCCAGGAAGTGGGAGAGAAAAGCGGGATGGATTTGACTGAGGTGGGGGATTATGTGCGCTCACTCATAGGCAGGATGGCCAAAGAGGTGCTGGACTCGGTTGAGGTATCGGGGGTATATCTCACCGGCGGGGATACGGCCCTGGGTATGCTCATGAACATCGGGGCGGACGGTTCCGAGATACTGGCTGAAATCCTGGTGGGCGTCCCGCTGGTAAGGGTTAAGGGCGGGGCCTATGAGGGACTTAAACTGGTAACAAAGGCAGGAGCTTTCGGCACAGAGGATGCTGCGGCGTTTGCCATGAGGAAAATAAAAGAAAGAGGAGGAATATAACCCATGAGAGAATTTTTACTGCCTTATGGAAAGGAAACACTGAAAGCGGAAATTGAAGAGGAGCACCTGGCCGGTGTGCTTGTATCAGAACTCCATGATTACAAGGCACCCATGGAGGGAACCCAGCTGGTGCAGGAGGCGCTGGAGCATCCCATCGGGACTCCCAGGCTATGTGATATGGCCATTGACAAGAAAAAGGTTGTGGTGATTTCGTCTGACCACACAAGGCCTGTGCCCAGCCGCATTATCATGCCTCTCATTCTGAAGGAAATCCGCAGGGGCAATCCGGATGCTGATATTACCATTCTTATTTCCACAGGACTTCACAGGGAGACGACCAGGGAGGAACTGGAGTCAAAGTTCGGCCCTGAGATTACGGAACATGAAACCATTATAGTCCATGACTGTGATGACACGGACAACATGGTTTATCTGGGCAAGCTGCCTTCAGGCGGAAATATGTACATTAACAGGCTGGCAGTGGAAGCGGACCTGCTGGTTGCGGAAGGGTTTATTGAGCCTCATTTCTTTGCCGGATTCTCAGGCGGCAGAAAAAGCGTGCTTCCGGGCGTGGCCAGCCGTGAGACGGTTATGTATAACCACAACTCAGCTTTTATTGACGATCTGCATTCAAGGACCGGTATCATCGAGGGCAACCCCATCCACAATGACATGCTGTACGCAGCCAGGGTGGCGGGTCTGGACTTTATCGTCAATGTGGTGATTGATTCCGCCCATGACCCCATCTTTGCAGTGGCAGGGGACTGTGATCTGGCCCATCGTGCGGGCAGGGATTTCCTGGCTTCCAAGTGTCAGGTGGATGCTGTTCCCGCAGATATCGTAATATCCACAAACGGGGGCTATCCTCTGGACCAGAACATTTACCAGTCCGTAAAGGGCATGACGGCAGCAGAGGTGACGGTGAAGGAGGGCGGCGTTATCATTATGCTTTCCAAGGCAGCGGACGGCCACGGCGGCAAATATTTCCATGAGACCTTCCGGGATGAAAAGGATTTAAACCGTATGATGAAGACCTTTATGGACCGGAAACCGGAGGAAACCATCATAGACCAGTGGCAGTCGCAGATTTTTGCAAGGGTCATGTTAAAAGCCAGGATTGTGTTTGTATCTTCCTGCGATGATAAACTGGTGGAGGAGCTTCACATGATTCCGGCCCACACCATGGAGGAGGCCCTTAACAAGGCAAAGGCAATGGTGAATAAGGAAGATTACAAAGTAACGGTAATACCGGACGGTGTGTCTGTTATCGTAAGAGGATAAGAGGGGGGATACGGATTTGAAGTTTATTTTAATACCTGATTCATTCAAGGGGACCTTAAGCTCCAGCCAGATTTGCGCAGTGATGGATGAGAAGATAAAAAAACACTTTCCTGACAGCCTGACCGTCTCCATACCGGTGGCAGACGGGGGCGAGGGATCCGTGGATGCCTTTATCACGGCAGTGGGCGGTGTTAAGGAGTATGTCACGGTTAAGAATCCCTATTTTGAGGACATGGAATCTTATTTCGGACTGATAGACGCAGGACAGACAGCTGTTATCGAGATGGCTTCCTGCGCCGGGCTTCCCCTGGTGGAGGACAGGAAGGATCCAAGGCTTACCACCACCTATGGGGTGGGACAGCTGATTCTGGCCGCAGCCCGTAAAGGCGTGAAGAAAATCATTGTGGGCCTGGGGGGATCATCCACCAATGACGGAGGCTGCGGCGCTGCGGCCGCGGTTGGCATTAGGTTTTATGACAGGGACGGCAGGCAGTTTATTCCCACCGGCGGAACAACTGCCGATATTGACAGAATCGACCTGTCCGGAAGGGACAGCCTTCTGGAGCAGGTGGAGATCGTCACCATGTGCGATATCGACAATCCCATGTACGGACCTGTAGGAGCGTCCTTTATCTTCGGACCCCAAAAGGGAGCGGATGAGGCCATGGTCCTTCAGCTGGATGAGGGAATCAGGAATCTGAGCAGGGTCATTGCCCAGGCAACGGGAACCGATATTAGCCAGGTGCCGGGAACAGGGGCGGCCGGAGCCATGGGCGCAGGCATGATTGCGTTCTTTGGATCCAGACTTCAGATGGGGATTCAGACCGTGCTGGATACGGTGCGGTTTGATGAAATCATAGGCGACGCGGACTACATTCTTACAGGCGAGGGTAAGCTGGATTCCCAGAGCCTGCGGGGCAAGGTAGTGATTGGAATTGCAGAGAGGGCTAAAAAACAGGCCAAATCCGTGATTGCGGTGGTAGGCGGAGCAGATGACGACGAGATTGGAAAGGCTTACGATATGGGTGTGACAGCGGTGTTCCCCATTAACAGGCTTCCTCAGGATTTTTCCGTCAGCAGACACCGCAGCCAGGAGAACCTGGCTTATACGGCAGACAATATTATCAGGCTTATAAAAGCCGGACAGGGGGAACATTAAGTATGAAGATTTTACAGGCAGTTAAGAAGATTCCGGGAGGTTTGATGGTAGTGCCGCTGCTTCTGGGAGCAATTGTCAACACCTTTTTCGGAAATGTTTTGTGGAGCGCGTTTGACGGAACCTTCACCACATATCTGTGGAAATCAGGGGCCATGCCCATCCTGGCTGTTTTTATTTTCTGCAACGCCACTACCATAAATTTTAAGAAGGCCGGAGTTACGATATATAAAGGCGTGGTCATCACGGCGGTAAAGGTTGGAATCGGCATTATAATCGGACTGATTTGCGGTACTCTTTTTGGGGAAAAGGGATTTTTGGGACTTTCCACCCTGGCCATTGTAGGCGCTCTGGCCAACTCCAACGGCGGACTGTACGCTGCCCTGGCCGGAGAGTACGGCGATGCGACCGACGTAGGCGCGGTATCCATTCTTTCCATCAATGACGGCCCCTTCTTTACCATGGTTGCCCTGGGAGCGGCCGGTGTTGCCAAGATTCCCATGTCTATTCTGATAGGCTGTATTGTCCCTGTTATCGTGGGATGCATACTGGGCAACCTGGACGAAGATATCCGCAAGTTCTGTGAGCCCGGAGCCACTATGCTGATTCCTTTCTTTGCATTTCCTCTGGGAGCGGGACTGAACATCATGAACCTGTTAAAAGCAGGAGGCCCCGGAATCCTTCTGGGCGTTGCCTGTACCCTGATTACCGGTTTGGGCGGCTATCTGATTTATAAGCTGCTGCGCATGGAGTATCCGGAAGTGGGCGGAGCCATTGGAACCACAGCCGGCAATGCTGCCGCCACACCGGCATCGGTTGCAGCAGTGGACGCCACCCTTTTAGCGGTAGCGGAAGCAGCCACTGCACAGATTACCGCTGCCATCATTGTGACAGCTATCCTTTGTCCCATATTTGTTTCTTATCTGCATAAAGTAGAGGTGCGTAAGCGTGGAAGATAGAAAAATAATAGGTATTACCATGGGTGATCCGGCCAGTATAGGACCTGAGATTACCGTGAAGGCTCTGGCCGACCAATCCATATATGAAGCATGCAGGCCCATTGTTGTGGGAGATGCCTGTGTCCTGGAAGCCGCGCTGAAAATTGCGGGCCATGAGGAGATGAAGGTCCGGGCCGTAAAGGATGTGAGGGATGCTGTCTTTACCCACGGGACCATAGACGTGCTGGACATGGGTCTGGTTTCCATGGATGAGCTGGTGCGGGGGCAGGTGTCCGCCATGTGCGGGGACGCCGCGTTCCGGTATGTGGAGAAGGTAATTGAACTTGCCATGGACGGACAGGTGGATGCCACGGTCACCAATGCCTTTAATAAGGAGGCCGTGAACCTGGCAGGCCATCACTATTCCGGCCACACGGAGATTTATGCTGATTTGACCGGAACAAAAAACTATACCATGATGCTGGCCCATGAGAACATGCGGGTGGTCCATGTGTCCACCCATGTGTCCCTGCGGGAGGCCTGCGACCGGGTTAAGAAGCAGCGGGTGCTGGATGTAATCCGCATTGGGGATAAGGCGTGCAGGGAGATGGGAATTGAGAACCCCAGGATTGCAGTTGCAGGGCTGAATCCCCACAGCGGTGAGCACGGTCTGTTCGGGCAGGAGGAAATCCAGGAGATCATCCCGGCCATTGAGGCTGCCAGGGCAGAGGGAATCCGGGCAGAGGGCCCTGTACCCCCGGATACCGTGTTCTCCAAAGCCAGGGGCGGCTGGTATGACATCGTGGTGGCCATGTATCATGACCAGGGACACATCCCCCTTAAGGTGGTGGGCTTTGTCTATGACCAGGAAAAGCAGGCCTGGGACGCGGTGGCCGGCGTCAACATCACCCTGGGGCTTCCCATTATCCGTGTGTCTGTGGACCATGGAACGGCCTTTGACCAGGCGGGAACCGGAACAGCCAGCGAGCTGAGCCTGAAGAATTCCCTGGAGTACGCAGTCATGTTTGCCAGGAACCGGAAGCAGAAGAGTGTATAAAAATACGTGTATAAAAATACAGGACACCAGATAATGTAAGCTATCTGGTGTCCTTATTACTATGAACAGTCCTTTCCCGCTTACAGCACAAACATCCTGGCTGTCATCAATTCATTGATGGAACGGGCGGTATAGGAAACCGTAAAATCATCGGTCATCACCATTCCGGGATAATAGGAAGCCCTCAGGGCCTGGAAATGGTCTTTGAAGTTGATTTCCATGACAATGGTTTCAGGCACCTCCAGATGGCAGGCATCCTTTGTGAGAAGGGCATTCTTCGCGCCTTCCTCAATAAGCTCCTGGGCCATCTCCGGCGCCAGGTTGACGGTGGCTGCGCCCATGCCTTCCTTCACTGCCACCGCCGTGATGCCGGGATCGTATTCATGGACATGGCTGCAAAGATTTTTGTCGCCGCTGATGAATACCGAGGGAACGCCCAGGGATGCACCCACATAGGCGTGCATGAGGAATTCCGAAGCCAGTTTGCCGTTGAATTTAATGTAATTGGTCTTGCGGTTCATGGTGTGGGCCAGGGGGCTGCCGTTGGTACCGGCAGGAGAGTGGTATCCCACGAACATGAGGGCGTCAAAGCTCTGGTCCAGACCGCAGACCATGGAATCAGGGGAGTATTTCCAGCCCAATATGATTTTTGCTTCCTTTGGAAGAAGGGAGATATCCATGTTTCTGCCGGATTCATGGGCATCCTTTATGTAGATTTCTGTTGCTCCGGCTGCCAGGGCTCCCCTGCATGCCGCGGCTGCCTCCAGGGTCATTTCCCTGGCCATGGGTCCGTGTTCCAAATCACCTAAGTTGGTGGAGCTCCAGGAAGTGGAGCCAGCCACCCCCTCAAAGTCCACACTGATATAAACCTTCATAATTTTATTCCTCCTGTATTCTGGTTTTTCTAAGCAATATCACGTTTTAAAAGTTTCAGGGCCAGTTGGGCCTGCAGCTGCACTCCCAGCTTAAGACATTCTTCGTCGATATCGAAGTCCTGGCTGTGAAGGGGGGCTGTAATGCCTTTTTCCCTGTTGGCGCATCCCAGATGATAGAAAACTCCCTTTGCCTTTTCCAGGAAAAATGAAAAGTCTTCCACCCCCAGACTGGGGAATTTCTTTGGATGGATGTGTTGGCTTCCAAGGACCTCTTCGGCTGTCTCCACCAGCACATCCACGATTTCGTCTGAGTTTATGAGGGCGGCATATCCCGGGACAATGACAACCTCCCCGCTGCCTCCCATGGCCTGGCAGGTACAGCTTACCTGACGGGTCATGGCGTCAATGATTTTCTCTCTCACGGCAGGGTCCGTGGTGCGCAGGGTGCCGGTCATCTCTGTCTCGGCTGCCACGATGTTGCCCGCGGTTCCGCCGTGTATGGTCCCCAGGGTGAGGACTGCGCTGTCCAGGGGTGAGATGCAGCGGCTTACCAGGGTCTGCAGGCTGTTTATGACAGCAGCAGCCATGACAATGGCATCCACTCCCGTATCAGGATAGGCGCCGTGGCAGCTCTTTCCGTGGACCTTTATGTGAATCTCATCGGAGGAGGCATTTAAATCCCCGTAGCGGATTTCAATTTCTCCTGTTTCGTGGGTAGGCATTACATGGAGGCCGGTTACGTAGTCCACATGGGGGGATTCCATGCAGCCTGCCTCCACCATGGGAAGGGCGCCTCCCGTGGTCTCCTCCGCGGGCTGGAAAAAGAACTTCACACACCCGGACCATTCACTCCGGGATTCCATCAATATGCGGGCCGTGCCAAGGGCAATGGCCACATGGGCGTCATGGCCGCAGGCATGCATATGGCCGGGATGCAGGGAGCAGAAGGGACGGGCACTATCCTCTGTCAGAGGCAGGGCGTCCATGTCGGCCCGAAGCGCCACCGTATTGCCGGAGCCGGGCTTCTCTCCCTGGATCATGGCCACGATTCCCGTGCCCGCCACAGGGAATTCGTAGGAAATGCCCCACTCATCCAGAAGGCCGCAGATATAGGCGCTGGTCCAGTGCTCCTTAAAACCCGGTTCGGGATGCTGGTGCAGTTCCCTGCGGATCCGTACCAGCTGGGGATATAATTCTTCTGTCCGTTGTTTTATATTCATGGTGTCATCCTTTCTGCAGAGCTGTATCCGGTCCCTGAATCATTTCCCCTCACATAGATCCTGGGGGGCCGTCTGGTAAGCCGGGCCACGATTTCGTTTTTATTGGTGCCTGCCAGACGGCTGACCGCGTCGATGTCCAGTGTGTTTCCGCTGCCGTCCCCGTATATGATGACCTGGTCCCCTATCTGTGCCTCCGGCACATCGGTCAGGTCAATCATGCACTGGTCCATGCATATGACTCCGATTACCGGGACCTGTTTTCCCCTGAGGGTGACCATGGCCTTGCCACGCAGGTTCCGGGGATAGCCGTCCGCGTAGCCAAAGGGCAGGGCAGCCACCCTGGTGTCCTGCGGCGCGGTCCACAGGTAATCGTAGCTTACCCCCTGGCCTTTCAGAACAGGAGTGATGTGGCTGATACGGGTTTTAAAGGTCAGGGCCTGGCGGATGTCAAGCTGTCCCTTGTGAAAGCCCTTTAACCCGTATACAATGGCTCCGGCCCGTATCATGTCCAGCCTGTATTCCGGAAAATCAACAGCGGCAATGCTGTCCGCAATATGTTTATAGCGGAAATGGCAGCCTTCGCCCTCCAGTTCATTGACAGCATCCATGAAACACCGGAACTGGACCTGGTTGGACTGGTCGTCCTTCAGGGCCAGATGGGAGTAGATGCCCTCCGGTTTCAGCCAGGGCATGGAGCAGATTTGCCGTATTTCATCCAGGCTTTCCGGACAGTCCGGGAATCCGATGCGGTGAAAACCGGTGTCGTATTTGATATGTATGACAGCCTGCTGCTTTTTTTCGGAAGCCAGGCGGTTAAGGAGCCTGGCCTGGGCCAGGGTATCAATGGTCTGGATGATGCCGTATTCCAGCACATAGGGCAGCAGACGGTCCGGTGTCAGTCCCATGATTAACACGGGATAGCCTGGATAGGCCTGTTTTAACTCCACTGCCTCGGACAGGGTGGCCACTGCCAGCAGGCTGGCTCCGTTTTCCATGATGGCAGGCGCAATGCCCAGGGCGCCGTGGCCGTAGCCGTCCGCCTTCACCACTGCCGCCACCTGGGTGCCCGGACCGGCCATAGCCTTAATCTGCCTCACATTAAAGGCGATGCGGTCCAGATCCACCTCCACCACCGTATCTCTCATTATCTCATTCAGAACAGGGATTTCCATGTGATTCATACCTTCTTTCCATCTTGCGGCTGAAAACAGGGGTAAAATCTCATCCGGTCCCGCAGGCCGGCAGCCGCAAATTTAATTATAGGTATTTCTGCCAGAAAATGCAATGTGAAACTGTGTCCTTTTTATTGACTTTTAACCGGCCAGTAGGTATAATTTTTAATTAAGTACGTCGGGCGAAGGTGCAGTGAACTTACTGTTCTTTAAGTCGCCTTTTTTTTATACACAGGGCGGTTCAGCCCGATTTCAGCTTATCTAAGATAAAGGTGGTATGGCAATGGCAAAGTACATAATCAAGCGGTTGATAGCAGGCGTGTTATCTCTATTTATTCTTATTACCATTACATTCTTTCTGATGCATGTCATTCCGGGAGGTCCTTTCAGTCCGTCTGAACAGAGGAACGTGCCGGAAAAAATCCTGGAGCAGATTTCCGAAAAATATGGTCTCAATGACCCGCTTCCGGCCCAGTATGTCAGATATCTCGGCAATCTCCTTCATGGGGATATGGGGACTTCCTTTAAAAAACAGGATACCACGGTCAATGAACTTATAGCCAACGGCTTTCCGGTATCGGCAAAGGTGGGGGCGCTGGGAATTGCGGTGGCCCTTGCGGCGGGAATCCCCCTGGGAATCGTGGCAGCCGTGAAGCGGGGAAAGCTGGCGGACGGCGCCTCCATGGTGCTGGCCACCATCGGCGTGTCAGTGCCCAGCTTTGTGCTCTGTGTGCTGATGATGTACGTATTCTGTGAGAAGTGGAAAATATTTCCCTCTTATGGCCTGACTTCGTGGAAGCACTATGTGCTGCCGGTGTTCTGTATGGCATTTTCCCAGGTGGCCTATATCACCCGTCTCATGCGTTCCAGCATGCTGGAAACCATGCGCCAGGATTACATAAGGACAGAGCGCTCCAAGGGCGTGCCGGAATGGGAGGTCATCAGCAAGTATGCCCTTAAGAACTCCATTCTTCCGGTGGTAACCTATGTGGGCCCGCTGGTGGCCACGCTGCTCACCGGCACGTTCATCATTGAAAAGCTGTTCAGCATCCCGGGACTGGGACGCTATTTCATATCCGCCATCACGGACAGGGACTATTCTGTTACACTGGGACTTACCGTGTTCTTAGGCGTGATGATTATTGGCTGTAATCTGATTGTTGACATCATGTACGCAGTGATTGACCCAAGAGTAAAGATAACGGAGTAGGTGAAGAGGATGGAAGAGAGAGTTGAATTTACCATGTCGGATGTGATTCCCGAGGAACTCCTGGCGGGACTTTCCGACACAGACCGGGAGATGGAATCCATTAACCGCCCCAGCATCTCCTACTGGAGGAACTGCTGGATACGGCTTAAGAAGGATAAGCTGGCTATGCTGGGCATTGCCATTGTGGTGCTTATGACATTGGCAGCCATATTTGTACCTATGTTTTCCCCTTATACATATGACCAGACAGACTTTGGAAATGCCCTTCAGTGGCCCAACAGCGCCCACTTGTTCGGGACAGACAAGATGGGACGTGATATTTTTGTCAGGACCATGTACGGGGCCCGTATCAGCCTGTCCATCGGATTTGCGGCAGCGGCCATCAACATGGTCATAGGCGTGCTCTACGGGGGCATATCAGGCTATGTGGGAGGAACCACGGATATTATCATGATGCGTGTGGTGGATATCCTGACCGGTATTCCCAGTCTGATTTATATGATTTTGATTATGATGTTTCTGGGTAACACCATACAGAGTATTCTGATTGCCATGTGTCTCACTTACTGGATTACCACGGCCAGAATGGTCCGTGCCCAGATACTGACCCTGAGGGAACAGGATTTTGCCCTGGCAGCCAAGGTCTGCGGGCTGAGCAAATGGCAGATTCTGATACACCATCTGATACCCAACAGCATGGGTTCCATCATCGTGACGGTTACGTTTCTGATTCCTTCAGCCATATTCCAGGAGGCGTTTTTAAGCTTTTTAGGCATCGGTATCCAGGTGCCCAAGGCCAGCTGGGGAACCCTGGCCAATGACGCCATAGAATATCTGTTTTCATATCCTTACCAGATGCTGTTTCCGGCGCTGGCAATCAGCATCACCATATTTGCCCTGAACTTTATCGGTGACGGGCTGCGGGATGCTCTGGACCCAAGACTTAAGAAGTAGGTGGATGAACATGATGGAAGATACAATATTAGAGGTAGAGAACCTGCGCACCAGTTTTGCCACAGACGCAGGCAGCGTGCAGTCCGTAAGGGGCATCACCTTCCATGTGGGGAAGGGAGAGAGCCTGGGAATCGTGGGGGAATCCGGCTGCGGAAAAAGTGTGACCATGCTGTCAATTATGGGGCTGCTGGAGGACAATGCTTCCCGGCAGGCGGACGCCCTGCTCTTTGACGGTGAGGACTTGCTTAAAAAGTCTCCCAGGGAAATGAGGAAGATACAGGGTAACCGGATTGGCATGATATTCCAGGATCCCATGACCAGTCTGAATCCCCTGTTTACAGTAGGGGAACAGATTCGCGGTCCCCTGATGCGCCACCAGAAGCTTTCCAGGAAGGAAGCAGAGAAAAAGGCCCTGGTTATGCTGGAGGCAGTGGGCCTTCCCAGCCCGGAGCGCAGGCTGAAGCAGTATCCCCATGAGCTCTCAGGCGGTATGCGCCAGAGGGTTATGATAGCCATAGCCATGTGCTGTAAGCCGGAGCTTCTAATAGCAGACGAGCCTACCACTGCACTGGATGTGACCATACAGGCCCAGATTCTGGAACTGATGGCCCATATGAAGAATGAGTTTAACACCTCCGTCATATTGATTACACATGACCTGGGGGTTATATCCAGTCTGTGCACCAGGGTTATTGTCATGTATGGGGGATTAATCATGGAGGAGGGGAAGATCGAGGATATCTTCTACCGGACCGGCCATCCCTACACGGCAGGACTTCTGGCCTCCATACCAAAGAGGACAAAGGAAAAGCTGGTGCCAATCTTCGGCACGCCGCCCGACCTTTTGAATCCTCCAAAGGGATGTCCCTTTGCGGCCCGGTGTTCCCGGGCCATGAAGCTCTGCGCCGTCCATCAGCCGCCCTTTTGCGACCTGGGAAACGGACATGTCAGCGCCTGCTGGCTTCACAATGAATCGGTGAAAGCCCGGATGGGGGAGGTGAAGCTGTGATGGCTCAATGTACTGATACCAATAACTGTATTGAAGTAAATGATTTGAAGATGCATTTTATGCTGAAAAGCGGCCTTTTTTCCAAGCCAAAGGTGTTAAAGGCAGTGGACGGCGTAACTTTCTCCATTGAGAAGGGCCGCACCATGGGATTGGTGGGGGAATCAGGCTGCGGCAAAACCACGGTGGGCCGCACCATCCTTAAGCTGTACCAGGCAACTGCGGGACGGATTCTGTATCAGGGAACGGACATCACCGGACTGAGCGACAGCCAGATGGTTCCCTACAGGAAGAAAATGCAGATGATATTCCAGGACCCTTATACCTCCCTGGACCCAAGGAAGAACATAGGCGACATTATAGCCGAGCCCATATGGGCCATGAAGCTGCACACGGGGAAGGATAAGAATGACCGTGTCAGGGAGCTGATCGAGATGGTCGGCCTGAAACCGGACCATATCAACCGGTATCCCCATGAGTTTTCAGGCGGACAGAGGCAGAGAATCGGCATAGCCAGGGCTTTGGCCGCGGAGCCGGAATTTATTGTCTGCGATGAGCCCATATCGGCCCTGGATGTATCCATCCAGGCCCAGGTTATCAATATACTGGAGGAGCTGCAGGATAAGTTTCATTTTACCTATCTGTTCATTTCCCATGATTTGTCCATGGTGCGCCATATCTCGTCAGAGGTGGGGGTCATGTACCTGGGCAATCTCATTGAGTACGCCCAGGTGGATGAGCTGTATGACAACATGCTCCACCCCTATACCCAGTCCCTGATTTCCGCAGTGCCTGTGGCGGACCCAAAGCTGGCTAAGGAAAACCAGAGAATCATCCTGGAAGGAGATGTTCCCTCGCCCATTAATCCGGCTCCCGGCTGTCCCTTCCGAAGCAGGTGCCGCTACGCAAAGGATATCTGCGGCCAGGTTAAGCCGGAGTTAAAGGCGGTCAATGACAAGCATAAGGTGGCCTGCCATCTTTTTGATTAGCCGGATGGGGCCGGATTCACAAGAGCAGAATCACAGGACCAGAATCACGGGTACAGAATCATGTGACGGTTCCGGCGGTCAGGTATTCAGTTGACTGGGCGCCGGTGGCATATATCGCGCTTAGGGGCCGGAAAACGCCTGCTGGGTGCTCATAAGAAGGAGGAGTGAAATGAGAAAGAATGTAAAAGTATTACTGAGTCTTGTCATGGCTGCTGCCATGCTGGCAGGGTGCGGCGGACAGAGTTCTGAGAAACCGGCTGAGAACGGTGCTTCGGGGCAGACCACCCAGGCTTCGGCCGGGAAGGAAGACGGAGCCGGCAGCGAGGGCGGAAAGGTCATGACCTACGCCATGCAGAAGGAGCCTGAGACACTGGACCCCACCATGAACAATTATGCCACATCATCCATTGTTCTTCAGAATCTGTTTACCGGCCTGATGCAGATTGGCCCGGACGGCGGCCTGATCAATGGATGCGCTGAAAAGTACGAGGTGAGCGGGGACGGACTGGAATACACCTTTACCCTGAGGGACGGCCTTAAATGGTCAGACGGCTCCCCTCTGACGGCCGGTGACTTTGAGTACGCCTGGAAGCGTACCCTGGCCCAGGATACGGCCTCTCCCGGCGCCTGGTATCTGTTCTATCTGAAGAACGGCGAGGCATATAATGAGGGAAAGGCATCTGCCGAGGATGTGGGCGTCAAGGCTGAGGACGACAAGACACTGAAGGTCACTTTGGAGAACCCCACCGCCTACTTTATCGACCTTACAGCTGTCACCGCTTATTTCCCGGTGAAGAAGGATGCGGTGGAAGGGCCGGAGGCCTGGACCAAGTCAGCGGACACCTATGTAAGCAACGGAGCATTCCGGCTGAAGGAAATCAATCCCCAGGCCAGCTATGTGCTGGAGAAGAATCCGGAATACATTGACGCAGATACAGTGAAGCTGGACGGCGTGAATATTGTGTTTATCGAATCCGCAGAGGCAGCGCTGTCCGCTTACAATGCAGGAGAGGTGGATGTAGTGGACAATACCATCATCCAGACCCAGGCACAGTCACAGTACGGCGGAAGCGACGAACTTAAGTCCTATGATCTGATAGGTACCTGCTATTATGACTTTAACTGCGAGAAAGACTACCTGTCGGACGCACGGGTGAGGAAGGCGCTGGCAATGTCTCTTAACAGGGACGTCATCAACCAGTCCATCGTTGCCTCCAGGCCGGAATCATCCTATGCTTTTGTGCCTCACGGCATTCCCTAT
>OKFX01000282.1_pt1 | contig 23181 bp, 20 predicted proteins | sample 1633441 | NCBI WGS metagenome assembly OKFX01 (sample SAMN04436775, study PRJEB24849) | human gut metagenome | biome: human gut; feature: NICU; material: stool | host: Homo sapiens | place: USA: Saint Louis, MO | collected 2011-03-21
TCCGGGTTGGTAGGAGCGGGCAGGACAGAAGTTATGAAAGGAATTTTCGGAATACTTCGTACAGACAGCGGAAGTATATGCCTGGATGGAAAACAAATAGATATAAGAAGGCCCAGAGATGCCATTTGCGCGGGAATCGCCTATATTCCTGAAGACAGAAAAAATGAGGGACTGATTCTGATTAATTCGGTAGCATTTAATATGACATTGGCAGCCTTGAAGGAAATCATCAAAGGCATAAGGGTTAATAAGAAAAAAAGGGCTGAGATGGTGAAGCATTATGTGGATGCATTTTCCATTAAGGTGACGTCCGCAGAACAGCTGGTAGGGAATCTGAGCGGGGGAAATCAGCAGAAGGTGGTTTTGGGAAAATGGCTTGCAAATAAGCCGAAGGTTATCATACTGGATGAACCAACCAGGGGGATTGATGTTGGGTCCAAGTCAGAGATTTACAGAATCGTAAACCAGCTGGCAGGAGAGGGAGTATCTGTCATCCTGGTTTCATCAGAGCTTCCGGAAGTCATAAATATGTGTGACCGTGTTTACATCATGAGCGAGGGGCATATTAGGGGGGAAATCAGCCGCTCTGAGTTCAGCCAGGAGAAAATCATGGATTATGCAGCGGGAAGGAGAGCAGATGAAACAGAAGAATAAAAACGGCAATCCAGTACTTGGATGGCTTCAAATGAACCTAGGTCCGTTATTGGGGCTTCTTGCCCTGTGTGTCATTGTGTCCCTGTTGTCAGATAAGTTTGTCTCAAAGGATAATTTCCTAAATATTTTGAAGTCAGTATCCACGAATATGATGCTGGCCTGTGCTTTGACCATGGTAATAATTCTGGGACTGATTGATATATCGGTAGGCTCTACAGTGGGATTGGCAGGTATCGTGTGTGCGACTTTAATCGGTACCGGAAGGTATCCTATATGGATGGTCATTCTTTTTTGTCTGGGAATCGGACTTGTTGTTGGGCTGGTTAATGGAATCTTGATTGCGCATATCAAAATTCCGGCATTTATCGCAACGCTGGCAACCCAGAACATAGGAAGGGGGCTGTGCCAGGTCATATGCAATGGAGCTCCTGTACGGTGTTCCGAGGAGACATTTACCAGATTAGGGACAACGACCATGTCTGGCGGTATTTCTATAACCGTTATTTACTCGGCCTTTTTTGTGGTCTTAATATGCATACTGATGTACAGAACCAAGATAGGTACATATCTTTATGCCATTGGAGGAAACGAAATGGCAGCTGAATATTCCGGTATCAATGTAAAACTTATAAAGATGATACCATATCTCATAGGAGGGTTTTTCGCGGCCTTCTGCGGTGTGATTTGGACAGCCAGGCTGGGTTCTGGTTCTCCGACCCTGGGGCAGAATTTTGAATTGGATGCCATTGCTGCCACAGCGCTGGGAGGCGCAAGCATGTCTGGCGGTATCGGACGGATTGGCGGAACTATGATAGGTGTACTGATGATAGGAGTCATTAACAATGGACTAAATCTCATTAATTTGAATTCATTCTATCAGCTAATTGTGAAAGGTCTTGTTGTTGCCATTTCGGTTATCATAGATGTTATGCGGAAGAACCGCGCAGCAAATAAAGTATAAAAGGAAGGGGAGAGAAAGATGTTAGTGAATTTAAAAACATTGTTGGAGGATGCCAGAATCAATCACTATGCAGTTGCAGGTTTTACCACACCTACAATCGACACCTGTGAGGCTGTATTGCAGGCAGCAGAGGATATGAACGCCCCTGTCGTAATTGGACAGGCCCAGTTATATGAGGAGTTTGGTCCGATTGAAAAGTTTGGACCGGTTATGGCCCATATGGCGGAGCAGGCCAAAGTCCCTGTATGCCTGCATCTGGACCATGGGACCAGTATTGATTATATCATGAAAGCAATGAAAGCGGGATACACATCTGTCATGGCTGATTTCTCACATTTGGATTTTGAGGAAAATGCCAGAATTGTTAAAATGTGTGTAACCTTCTGCCATAGTGTAGGAATTTCTGTAGAGGGTTTGGTTGGAAAGATGCCTAATGTGGCAATGGTAGAACAGGCAGGAGGAGACCTGGACTTAAAGGAGTTTTTTACCAAGCCGGAGGAAATCGGACGTTTTATCGAATTAACAGGGGCCGATGCACTGACAGTATCATTTGGGACGGTACATGGTATGACTGTTGCAAAGCCGGTCCTGGATTTCGTCCATTTGACAAAACTGCATCAGGCGGCAGGATGCGCATTGGTTATGCACGGCTCTTCAGGGGTTGAACCTTCGCAGCTGCAGAAAGCGATTACATATGGTCTCACCAAAGTGAATGTTTATACAAAGGTGTCCACCAGTGCACAGGATGCGATCAGAGATTCAATACGTCCTGAGAGACCTCTCTATTATCATGAAATAGAGCAGATTGCTAAGAGGGCTATGACAGAGTCGGCAAAAGAAACAATAGCCCTCTTAAGCAACGGATATCAATTTTCAGATTAGCGGAGGTGGGCTCATGGCATTTGGTGGTCTGGATATAGGAAGCAGCGGGGTGAAATGTGCCTTTTTCAATGAAAGGGGAAAACGCCTGGCCTTTGCCAGACAGGATTATGATTATAGTTCCCATGGGGGGCATTATGAATTGGATGGCAGGGTTGTCTGGAATCAGGTAAAAAAAGTTCTGTTTGCTGCTGCCGCTCAGCTTAATGAGCCAGTAGAAGGGATTGCTGTATCTTCTATTGGTGAGGCAGGGGTGGCATTGGATAAAAAGGACAGGGTACTGGCACCTTCGCTTCTGTTTAATGATATAAGAGGGCAAAAGGAAAGCCGGGAGTTAGTGCAGGAACTGGGGGAGAAGTGGATTTACCAGACTACAGGTAATGTGCCCAATGGAACATACAGTATTGAAAAGCTGATGTGGATTCGTAAAAATGAATCTTATTACGACAAGATAGAGAGATATTTTCTCTACGAAGATTTCATCATATACATGCTTACCGGAGTAAGAGGAATCAGCCATTCTCTTGCGGCCAGGACCATGGCCTTTGATGTGGTGGAAAAGAAATGGGTGGAGAGTATCTTCCAGGCAGCTGGAGTTGATGTGGGACTGATGTCAGAGGTGTTTCCTTCCGGAACAGTGGTTGGAACAATACGGACATCTCTGGCTGCTGAACTAGGTATAAATGGAAAGGTAAAGATAATCACAGGAGGACACGATGGCTGGTGTTGTGCGCTGGGGGCGGGAATGACAGATGGGAATACGGCAGTAAATGTTTCCGGAAGCTGCGAAACCATCAGTGTCATGATGGACGGACCACGCCGTGAGGAATTTATGATGAAATGCAATTATAGCTGTATTCCATATGTCATTCGGGACACATATGCCACCTACGGGTTGGGTCTGACAAGCGGTTCCCTGATAAAATGGTTTAGGAACCAGCTGGGTAATGGACTATCTTACCAGGAACTGGACAGATGTGTATCGAGTGAGCCTTCCGGCATTATAGTGATTCCTGATTTTTCTGTATCAGGAACGCCATGTTTTTCATTGGAATCAAAGGGAATGTTCTACGGTATGACCCTGGATACCTCCAGATATGATTTGTTTAAGGGACTGATGGAGGGAACTGCTTTTCATATACGGATGAACATGGAGATACTGGAGATGTACGGTTTTCGTATCCCTAAAATAAGAACCGTGGGCGGTGCTTCATTTTCGCCTGTGTGGATGCAGATAAAAGCCGACATATGGAATCGGGAGGTGGAGAGTGTAAGTGGAAATGAGACAGGCGTCATAGGAGATGCGATATTGTCGGGAGAGGCGCTTGGGATTTTCCATACATTAAAGCAGGGGGCTGACAGCCTTATCCATACTGAAAAAGTGTATGCTCCTAATCCATCTCGTGGAAAATGCTACAACGAACTTTATGAGGAGTTTAAAGAAATCTTCCGCTGGAAGAACAGGAGGGGTAATATATGTTAGTTAATAGTAAAGTCTTATTAGAAGATGCAATGAAACATAATTATGCGGTGGCAGGTATCAATACAACCAGCCTGACTATGCTGCGGGCTGTTCTGGAAGCCGCTGAGGAGGAAGGGACGCCGGTTATATTAAGCCATGCCCAGCTGCATGAGCCATATGCACCGATTGAGCTTATGGGACCTTTAATGAAGGCTGCTGCTGAAAAATCTACTGTTCCCTGTTCTCTTCATCTGGACCATGGGACAACAGAAGCATATATTTATAAGGCGTTAAGCCTTGGTTTTACATCAGTTATGGCTGATTTTGCAAGGTTTTCTTTTGAAGAGAATGTGGAAAGGACGAAAAAGGTAGCAGATGTATGCCATGAGATTCATGTGACAGTTGAAGGCGAATATGGTGAGATGCCCAGTAATGTGACTGGGCAGGGAAGGGCGCTTCCAGAGGGGGAATCACTGGAATTTTTTTTTACTAAGCCCGATAAGGCCGCCAGATATGTAGAACAGACGGGAGTGGACAGTCTGGTTGTCTCCTTTGGCTCTGTTCATGGTATCTATATTGAAGAACCGAAGATGGATTATGAGCGTTTAGGTGCCATCAGGGAGGCTGTACCGAACACGCCTCTGGTTATGCATGGTGGTTCCGGACTCAATGAGGAGGATACGCGAACATGCATTGACGGGGGAATTCGCAAGATAAATTATTATACATATATGGCCTGCGAGCCATCGAAAAAACTGGTGCAGTTTATCAGTTCCTCCGGCAAACCACCATATTTTCATGAGATTTGTGAGTATTCGAGAGAACTGATGAAGGAAAAAGCCCGATATGCCATTAAGCTGTTTCAGAACAGGGGATAAGAGGATATGTATTTTATCGGAGTGGATATAGGAACATCAGGAACAAAGGCCGTATGCATGGATGAGGCAGGAAATCTAAAGAATTCATGGTTTGTCAGCTATGGTTTTGAGCATACGGCCAGGGGGATTAGGGAACTGGACCCCGAGACAGTCTGGAAGGCTGTCCTCATATGTATTCAGGAGGTATGCCGGGGATGTGAGGTGGAGTCCATAACAGTATCCTCCATGGGAGAGTCAGTGATTGCCGTTGATAAAGATGGTATGTGCCTGACGAAGGGAATTACAGGTACAGATGTCAGGGGCAGGGAGGAATGCAGGCGTTTCATTCAGAAAATCGGGAATCGGTGCATAACGGAGGTTACCGGCCTTCCGGCAGATTCTCTGTATTCCCTGAGTAAGATATTGTGGATGAAGAGTCATAGCCCCCGATTATTCGAGAGGATCTGGAAGATTTTCTCTTTTCAGGATTTTATCATATATAGATTGTGCGGTGACGCTGTTATGGACTATTCTGTTGCCTCGCGTACCATGTTGTTTGATTACAGGACATGTAAATGGTCAGGGAGGCTGTTTACGCAGGCCGGTCTATCAAAATCCCTTATGTCAAAAACTGTGCAGGCAGGCTCCGTTGCAGGAAATATGCGCAAGGAGATAAAGCGGAAACTGGGCTGCAGTGGAACATGCCTGATATTGGCAGGCTGCCATGATCATATTGCAAATGCAATTGGAGCCGGGGTGTGCCGGGCAGGGGAATGCGTTAATGCAGCAGGGACAACAGAAGGACTTACGGTAATGATGGAGCCGGGAGTGCTAACGGAGTCCAAGGTAGAACAATATAAAATTTCCTGCGAACCTTCCGCAATGGAAGGAATGTATAATACGGTTGCCTGGAGCAATGCCTCCGGCTCAATTTTGAGATGGCTGGTCAGAGATGTCTTAAAGGAGAACCAGAATATATGTTTCGGGGAACTGAATGGCAGTATCCAATATGAGCCGACGAAGTTGTATGTACTGCCCCATTTTTCGGGAGCGGCAACACCCTATACGGATGACCGTTCCAAGGGGGCAATCCTGGGACTTACACTGGACGTAGGAAGGGAGGAGTTATACCAGGCCGTTGTAGAGGGAATCCAAATGGAACTCTATGCAATATACAAATGTCTGATTCATTCGGGTGTACCGGTGAATAAAATTGTATCTACAGGGGGCGCCCTGTCAAATGAAATACTACAAATGAAGGCGGATATTCTGGGATGCGAAATTCATACTGTAAAATGTGAGCAGACAGGGGCTGCCGGGGGTGCTATTCTGGGTGCGGTGTCCAACGGGATTTATAATACGGTTGATGAGGCGGTAAACGCCATGGTAAAGGTGGGAAAAACGGTTATCCCTGACATGAAACGGCATGAGGCTTACGGGAATAAAGTGAGGATTTATGACGTACTGTACACATACCTCAGGGAGATAAACCATGCCATAGACAAGGCTGGGGTTACGGACAACCGGCATTCAGACTCCGGTATTAAATAATTTCTTTTCCCCCTTTCCCATATGCCATAATTGTGTTATGATTAATAATTATATTTATCACAATAGCAACGTAACGGAGGAACAATTATGGCAGACAAGGATACCGTAATGGAAACTGAGGAAAAGGAGGTAGTCTCCAGGAATTTCATTGAACAGGAGATTGACAAGGACCTGGCAGAGGGCGTTTATGACCATGTCCAGACCCGTTTCCCGCCGGAGCCAAACGGTTATTTGCACATCGGACATGCCAAGTCCATCTTACTGAACTACGGCCTGGCACAGAAGTACGGCGGCAAGTTCAACCTGCGTTTTGACGATACAAACCCCACAAAGGAAAAGACTGAATTCGTGGAGTCCATCATGGATGATGTGAAGTGGCTGGGAGCTGATTTCGAGGACAGGCTTTTCTTTGCGTCCAATTATTTTGACCAGATGTACGAGTGCGCCGTATTCCTGATTAAGAAGGGAAAGGCGTTTGTCTGTGACCTGACAGCCGACCAGATCAGGGAGTACAGGGGAGACTTTACCACACCCGGCAAGGAGAGTCCTTACAGGAACCGTTCCGTGGAGGAGAATCTTGCTCTGTTTGAGGAGATGAAGGAGGGAAAGTACCAGGATGGAGAGAAGGTGCTGAGAGCCAAGATTGATATGGCTTCCCCTAATATCAACATGAGGGATCCGGTTATCTACCGCGTTGCCCGCATGTCCCACCACAACACAGGCGACAAGTGGTGCATCTATCCCATGTATGATTTCGCCCATCCCATTGAGGATGCCATTGAACACATTACCCATTCCATCTGCACCCTGGAATTTGAGGACCACAGGCCTCTCTATGACTGGGTGGTGAAGGAGTGCGAGTTTGAGAATCCGCCGCGCCAGATTGAGTTCGCCAAGCTGTATCTGACCAATGTGATAACCGGCAAGCGCTATATCAAGAAGCTGGTGGAGGATAACATCGTGGACGGCTGGGACGACCCCCGTCTGGTGTCTATCGCGGCTCTGAGGAGAAGGGGATATACACCGGAGGCCATCAAGATGTTCGTGGAGATGGTTGGCGTATCCAAGGCAAACAGTTCCGTGGACTACGCCATGCTGGAATACTGTATCCGCGAGGACTTAAAGCTTAAGAAGCCCCGTATGATGGCTATTCTGAATCCGGTGAAGCTGGTCATTGACAATTATCCGGAAGGACAGGTGGAGATGTTGGACGTTCCCAATAATCTGGAGAATCCGGAGCTGGGAGACAGGAAGGTGCCGTTTGGGCGGGAGCTTTATATTGAGCGGGAGGATTTCATGGAAGAGCCTCCTAAAAAGTATTTCCGTATGTTCCCCGGCAATGAGGTACGCCTGATGGGCGCATATTTCGTGAAGTGTACAGGATGTGAGAAGGATGCTGACGGCAACATTACCGTGGTACACGGCACCTATGATCCGGAGACAAAGAGCGGTTCCGGTTTTGAGGGACGCAAAGTAAAGGGAACCATCCACTGGGTGGCTGTTCCCACAGCAAGACAGGTGGAGTGCCGCCTTTATGAGAATATTGTGGACGAGGAGAAGGGCAAGCTGAATGAAGACGGCAGCCTTAACTTAAATCCGAACTCTCTGGTTGTGTTAAAGGAGTGCTACGTTGAGCCGGCCCTGGCAGAGGGAGAGGCCTATGACAGCTATCAGTTTGTGCGCAACGGTTTCTTCTGTGTGGACTGCAAGGACAGCACGCCCCAGAAGCCGGTGTTTAACCGGATTGTATCCTTAAAGAGCTCATTTAAGCTTCCCAAATAGGATGAACCATGAGGTAATAACAGATAAATCAAAGCAGTCATTAATGCGATAAAGAAAATGCCGGGGAACCTGATGAAAAAGGTCCCCGGCATTTATTATGACCGTATCCCATGCATAATCCGGTGACGGATCGCCTGATAACACGTAATCTAATAGTACGCCATTTAATAATACCGGCAGGATATGAAGCGGTATTTAAACAGTTCGTAGAGAAAACGTATGCCGATAATGATATATATGGCTGTGCCTGCCGCAAACAAAGCCATAAAGAATACATAGAGTCCCACATACATGCTGATTCTGGAGGCGGCGATAAGTCCAAGGCAGAGATAGGTAAACTTGAAAACCTTGCGTTCCAGACGGTGTACCGGTATACGGAACACCCGCTTGATGATGGATGCCAGGGACACTATGAACAGCGGGTAAAGCGCATCCACAGACAGACCTGCCAGCAGCTGGTACCATTCCGGAAGGTTCCTTATCTCGCTGTGCTTCTCTATGGCTGTGAACACCAGGATGTGCACGGACACGGTCAGCAGCACAATGGCCGCAGCCCCTATGAAACAGCGGAAAGCCAGTGAATGTTCCTTTTTGGGAGATAGCTTCTTTAACATATTCAGAGTCTGTTCGCTCATGTCCATCCGTCCTTTCTCAACTGATTTTATTGGATTGTCTTCCTACTTTTATTATAATTCCATACCGTGGTGATTACAATATACAAATCAGAAAAAAGAGTATATTATCTTTGAATAATCTTTGTATTTTGCTTGAATAATACGAATTAACAGAATAAATATAAAAACACATTGACATCTCCCACTTGGACTGGTATGATTAGAATGTTTATTTCAAATACAAATGATAATGCCAGTTTGCGGCAGGAAGGGGCGGAAAATGGAATTGATAGTACCCTTTGACAGTCAGTCAGAAAGTCCTCTCTATGAACAGATTTACCAGTACATAAAAAACGAAATCCGCCAGGGAAAGCTGGAGTCCGGAAGCCGTCTGCCTTCCACCCGTATACTGGCCAGGAACCTGAGGCTGAGCCGCAGTACCACCCAGATGGCCTATGACCAGCTGCTGTCTGAAGGGTATATAGAGGCACTGCCGTGCAAGGGTTATTTTGTCTGCAAGATAGAGGAGCTGGTGGAAGTACGGCAAAAGGGAGGCGGTTCTTTTGTAGAGCCGGGAGACACCGGAAAGGACCGTTACCAGGTGGATTTTTCTCCCAGAGGAATTGATCTGGACAGTTTTCCCTTTAATACATGGAGGAAAATCAGCAGGAATACACTGGTGGATGATAACAAGGAGATGTTTGCGGCAGGAGACCCCCAGGGGGAAAGGGCTCTCAGGACTGCCATAGGAGATTACCTCCATTCCGCCAGGGGGGTGGACTGCAGGCCTGAGCAGATACTCATCGGCGCAGGAAGCGAGTATCTGCTGATGCTCCTATCCCAGATTCTGGGAAACGGCAGGAAAATCGCCATGGAAAACCCCACATACAAGCAGGCATACAGAGTGCTTAAGGGCGAGGGATATCCTGTGATTCCCGTGGACATGGACCGGTATGGAATGGATGTGCAGCGGCTTTCCCGCAGCAGCGCGGATGTGGCCTATGTGATGCCTTCCCATCAGTATCCCACAGGGATTGTCATGCCTGTGAAGCGGCGGCAGGAGCTGCTGGCCTGGGCTTACAGCGGTGCAGACCGGTATCTGATAGAGGATGATTATGACAGCGAGTTCCGATACAAGGGAAAGCCTATTCCCGCGCTGCAGGGAATGGACCGGGGCGGCCGTGTGATTTACATGGGAACATTTTCCAAGTCCATAGCCCCGGCTATCCGTGTGGGATTCATGGTGCTGCCGGAGCATTTGCTGGAGGCATACCGGGAAAGAGCCGGTTTCTATCTTTCCACGGTGTCCAGGATTGACCAGAACATTCTCTATCAGTTTATAACCCAGGGATATTATGAGAGACACCTGAACCGCATGAGAGCCCTGTACAAGGGAAAACATGATGCTCTGATGGCAGGGCTTAAGGAACTGGAGGACCGGTTTTTAATCAGGGGAGAATATGCAGGGCTGCATGTGCTTTTGACCCACAGGCAGGGAGAGGCGGAAGAAAGTCTGGTGGCCCGTGCGGCTGAACTGGGAGTGAAGGTTTATGGAATATCAGGATGCTTCATACAGCCGGAGGAGAAGCTGTTTGATTCAACCGTTATGCTGGGATATGCCAGTCTCAGCGAGGAGGAAATCCGAAATGGCACTAAGTTACTGAGTAAGGCCTGGACATTTTAAGCTGCTGTATGGATTTTTCAGACAACAGGCAGGATGATAGGTTAAATAACAGATAATATAGCAGGTAATATAGCAGGTAATATAACAGGAAAAATGACAGGAAAGGAATGGTATGCCATGAAGGGCAGGAATAATACATGGACAGATATGGCTGCTGCCGCTGCTTTTGCAGCGGTACTGGGAATCAGTGCCTTCTGGGGGCAGCATGACAGGGCCTATGACCAGACAGGAACGGCGGGCAGCGCTTATGGCCGGATGTATAACCAGGCAGGTCCGGCGGATGAAGATGGCGGCCCCGTGGGGAAGGCCGGGGCTTATCCAGGTACCGCAGGGGCTGCGCAGGCGGCAGAAGGCGCAGGGGAGGATCTGGCCCGGACGGGAGGGGAAGACGCAGAGATCCTTCCGGATGTGACAGAATCCCAGAAGGCGGTTCTGGCCAAAATCATAAAGGCATTAGAGACGCAGGATTTGGAGACTGCCGCCCAGGTCATGGACAGCGGTGAGGAGGAGCTTGTGACCCTGTTTTATGAGGTCATGGATGGGGCGCGGTATCTTTATGACGGCCGGTCATTCAGCCAGTCCATGGAGGGTGAGGGGCTGGTCCTTACCATGCCTAAGACCCTGTATTACGGTACCTTTAAGGGCGGCAGGCCGGAAGGGGAATGTACGGCCCTTCAGGTGGTTGAACTGGATGCTCCCAGGTATGATTACTCCCAGGGATTGTGGAAGGATGGGAAGATGGAGGGCCTGGGCCATACAGGATACTGCTATTATGAGACCAGCCCGGAAGGGGAAGCCAGGGATGTGTGCAAGACAGGAAGGTTTTCCGGTGACAGGCTGGAGGGAGAGGTAACCTATACCACCCTGAACCAGGAGGGAGAGACATCCACCTGGAAGCTGGAAGTAAAGGACGGTACGGTACAGTTAGATGACCGTTGGATCTATATAGAGGAACGTGGGGAGTATCAGCTTATGTCCCAGGAGGATGACAGCCATGCCTACATCATGGATGAGAAGCTGGCTGACCAGCCTGTGTGGATTAACCTTCTGGCCTGGGAGGAATAAAGGAGTCAAAAAGAGTTAAAAAGAAGAAAAAAAAGAGTAAACGGATAAATGAAATACAGAATAAAGTGCCAAAAAACTCCGGGAACATAAACTGTCATGCTCCCGGAGTTTTTCTGTTTTATACTGTTTTGGTTCGTTTACATGGTTTTAAACCGCTGTGTTATTCCAGCGTATCTTCCTCAATGATAGCGGTAGAGCGGCCTGCTTCCGATTTCTCAGGCTCCTCGCTGCTGTCGTCGTAATCATCTTCCGTAAGCTCTCCTGAATCATAGGAGGAGCTGCCGTCCATGCGGCGGTAATCATAGAGGTCGTCCTCGTCCACATAGTCGTCGTCCAGAAAGCCCTCATCTTCAAACAAATCAGAATCATCATCCTTATCCCTGGAGTGCTCATCCATGAAATCCGCTTTCTTTGTCTTCACGGTCTGCAGAGCAATCTGAGCCGTGTCCACGGCAGCGGAAACCGCCTCATGGGCCGTGTCCGACAGCAGGCTTCCGGCATCCTTAAGGACATTCTTCGTTGCCTGGGCCATATCTTTGGCAGCCACCTTGAATTCGTCCTTGCTGGAGGAAAGAGAGATGTAATTGCGGTCCAGGCTGCGTGTATCAATGGTGCGATCTGTCCCGTCCTCGTCGGTTCTGTCCTCGCCGCCATCCTCGAATTCCCGGAAATCCTTTTCCAGCTCCCTGTGGTATGTCTTATACTGAAGTACGTAGGAAACGCCGGCAGCTACAGCACCGGTTACTGCTGCAAATGCCACGAATTTACCCCAACCTTTCTTTGCCATGCCAAAAACCCCTTTCTTGTAATGGTGATGCATAAAAGCTCCCCTATGGGTCATATTATGCCTTATTGTTATTATTGTAATACGAATGGAAAAAAAAAGAAACAGCAAATTGTAAAAAAACAATAAAATTAAAAGAAATTAGCACTCAACTCTTGACAGTGCTAATAACTGGTGATATAACATATCATGTGAGCAAAAGAAAGTAGTAAGGAAAAAAATCAAGAAAGAAAAATCAGAATATCGAGCAAGGAGGAATTCAATTATGAAGTTAGTACCATTGTTTGACAAGGTAGTGTTAAAGCAGTTAGTTGCAGAAGAGACAACGAAGTCCGGCATTGTCCTTCCGGGGGCAGCCAAAGAGAAGCCGCAGCAGGCAGAGGTCATTGCAGTGGGACCAGGCGGAGTTATTGACGGCAAGGAAGTAACCATGCAGGTTAAGGCCGGCGACAAGGTAATCTACTCCAAGTACTCAGGAACAGAAGTAGAGATTGAGGATGAGAAGTACGTTATCGTAAAGCAGAACGATATCCTGGCAGTTGTTGAATAATAAATAAAACAGTAGAACATAGAATATTGGAGGTTGATGAAAGATGGCAAAGCAGATTAAATATGGCGTAGAAGCCCGCAAGGCACTGGAAGCAGGCGTTAACCAGTTAGCAGATACTGTACGTGTGACCCTTGGACCGAAGGGACGCAACGTTGTCCTGGATAAGTCCTTCGGCGCTCCGTTAATTACAAACGACGGTGTTACCATTGCAAAGGAAATCGAGCTGCAGGATCCATATGAGAACATGGGCGCACAGCTGATCAAGGAAGTTGCTTCCAAGACCAACGATGTGGCCGGAGACGGTACCACCACAGCAACTGTTCTGGCTCAGGCTATGGTAAACGAAGGCATGAAGAATCTGGCAGCAGGCGCAAACCCAATCGTTCTGAGAAAAGGTATGAAGAAGGCTACAGATGCAGCTGTGGAAGCTATCAAGAAGATGAGCAAGCCGATCAACGGCAAAGAGCAGATTGCAAGGGTAGCTGCCATCTCTGCTTCCGATGATGAAGTGGGAACCATGGTAGCAGACGCTATGGAGAAGGTTTCCAAGGACGGCGTCATCACCATTGAAGAATCCAAGACAATGAAGACAGAGCTTGACCTGGTTGAAGGTATGCAGTTTGACAGAGGTTACCTGTCCGCTTATATGTGCACAGATATGGATAAGATGGAAGCTAACTTAGACGATCCATACGTGCTGATCACCGATAAGAAGATCTCCAACATCCAGGATCTGCTTCCTCTGCTGGAGCAGGTTGTTAAGATGGGCGCAAGACTTCTCATCATCGCTGAGGATGTGGAAGGCGAAGCACTGACCACCCTGATTGTAAACAAGCTGAGAGGCACATTCAACGTAGTGGCTGTGAAGGCTCCCGGCTACGGCGACAGAAGGAAAGAGATGTTGCAGGATATCGCTATCCTGACAGGCGGCACTGTTATCTCTGAGGAACTGGGCCTGGATCTGAAGGATGCAACCATGGAGCAGTTAGGACGTGCAAAATCCGTTAAGGTTCAGAAAGAGAACACCATCATCGTTGACGGCATGGGCGACAAGGATGCCATTTCCGCAAGGGTATCCCAGATTCGCAAGCAGATCGAGGAAACCACCTCTGATTTTGACAGAGAGAAGCTGCAGGAGCGTCTGGCTAAGCTGGCAGGCGGTGTAGCCGTTATCCGTGTTGGCGCTGCAACCGAGACAGAGATGAAGGAAGCTAAGCTTCGTATGGAAGATGCGCTGAACGCCACAAGAGCAGCCGTAGAGGAAGGCATCATCGCAGGCGGCGGTTCTGCTTATGTACACGCAGCAGGAGAAGTGAAGAGTGTTGCTGACGGACTGGAAGGCGATGAGAAGACCGGCGCCAGAATCATCTTAAAGGCTCTGGAGGCTCCTCTGTACCACATCGTGGCCAACGCAGGACTGGAAGGCTCCGTTATTGTAAATAAGGTAAAAGAATCCTCTGTAGGCCACGGCTTTGACGCTTACAAGGAAGAGTATGTGGATATGATTGAAGCAGGCATCCTGGATCCTGTAAAGGTTACAAGAAGCGCACTTCAGAACGCAACCAGCGTTGCTTCCACACTGTTGACAACAGAGACTGTTGTTGCAAACATCAAGGAGCCGGCTCCGGCAGGCCCGGCAGCACCTGATATGGGCGGAATGTATTAATCCCCCAGACACGATATTTGATTGATAAAGTATAATTAAGGATGGGACACAGCACAGGAATATGTGTGCTGCTGTCCCATCCTTTTTGCTTTCCTGCCGTATGTGCGGGGAAGCTCTTTTTATACAAACAACCGGGCTACGGCTGTAAAGGCAAAGCACAGCACGATTCCGCAGACCGTAGGCACCAGGAAGGACATAACTGTCCACTTAAAACTGCCTGATTCCTTTCGGATAGTAAGAAGGGTGGTGGTGCAGGGCCAGTGCATCAGGGAGAAAAGCATGGTACTGACAGCGGTAATCCAGGTCCAGCCGTTATTTACCAGCAATTCCCTCAGCTGTGCCAGGCTGTCAAATTCCAGAAGGCTTCCCTGGGCCATGTAGGCCATGATAATGATGGGAATTACAATTTCATTGGCAGGAAGCCCCAGGATAAATGCCATCAGAATCACGCCGTCCATTCCAAGAAGCCTTGCAAAGGGATCCAGGAAACCGGAACAATGGGCTAACAGGGTGATGCCGTTTACCTGTACATTTGCCATGACCCAGATTAAAAGGCCCGCAGGGGCAGCCACCGCAATGGCCCTCCCCAGCACGAACAGGGTCCGGTCAAAGATGGAACGGACAATCACCTTGCCAATCTGGGGACGCCGGTAAGGAGGCAGCTCCAGGGTGAAAGAAGAGGGAATTCCCTTTAACACGGTCATGGAAAGGGCTTTGGAGACCACAAAGGTCATGCATACGCCCAGTACAATAAACAGGGTCAGGAGCAGGGCTGACAGCATGGAGTCAAAGGCGCCTCCGGATACACCCACAAAAAACATGGAGATGATGGCGATGAGTGTGGGAAATGCGCCACCACCTAAACGGTAACTTTGCTCCATACGACGAGTAGAGGGCTGACAGTTCCCTACTCGCCGTCGATAAAAATATGGAGATCTTTGCCATCCCAGACAATTTTCTTAACCATCAGCTTGATTAAGGTGCGTTTTTCTTCGATTGTCAGTGTATGGAAATTGTCTTTGAAGCTGGACAATGCCGTGGACAGCATATCAACTTGGATTTCCCTGTCAGTTATGACGCTGACATCCTTTTGCAGACGTTTTTTTTCTTCTTTCATGGAAGACAGTTCTTTGTCCAGTTCCATGATTCTGGCATTTACACGTTCAATGAAAGCAGTGCCTAAGTTTCCGTGTGACAGTGTGTTGATCAGGTTGTCCATCTCGCTGTTACATTTCGTGATCTTATCATCAAGGACTGATAGGGGACTTTTTTGTGTCTGGCCCTGTAAATCCTGTTTCAGCTTTTCCAACAGCTTGTAGATACCGGAATTTTCATCCGTGTACTGCATGAGGTATTCACAAACAATATCGTCCGCCTGCTGCCCATTGAGGTTTTGACAGTCACATAATTTTAAACCTCCACGCAGTTTGTTGTTACAAATATAGTAGTAGAGTTCACGGTTGCCGCCTTTGACGCTTCGCTGCTTTGCGAACATCCGGCTCTGGCACTTGTCGCAGAAGATTAAGCCTGACAGCAGGGAATAGTCATTATGCATGATAGCTGGTTTCGTACCTGTGGGGATGTTATCTTTCAGGATGTTCTGAATGGCTACCCATTTTTTACCGGAAATACGTCCCTTGTGCTTTCCGATAGCTACAATCCATTTATCCATACCCTGCCTTGGGGCATTTTTCTTCCTGTAATCACGTTTATTGTATGTCAGCAGACCATATTTATTGGAACACTCGGTTTTTTCAAAGCAAACGTCTGAATGATGTTCCGTAAAGTATTCCCATGCGTCCTCATCAGCGATACAGTAAACCGGATTTTGCAGTATTTCTTTAATCCCTAACAGAGAGAATATTTTCCCCGTACGTGATTTGATTCCTTGCTTGATTAGGTATTTGCTTACTCCGGATATACTCCGAAGTTCTAAGAACTTTTCCAGAATACAGTCGATGGTTTTAAGTTCCTCCGGATTGTCCTTTAGCTTGCAGGAAGTCTTGATTTTACCGTCAATGATGATTTCCTGTATCTTTTCAGAGGTAAATCCTGTGGGGGTGGTGCCGCCCAGCCAACGTCCGGTCCTTGCCAGCATTAGCATATTGTCACGGACACGCTCTGCAATCGTTTCTCTTTCCAGTTGGGCGAAAACCGAAGCTATGTACATCATGGCCTTTCCCATAGGCTTTGAGGTGTCAAATTCTTCCTTGATACAGACAAATGAAATATTATAGCTGTTCAGGTCTTCAATCAGAGAAGAAAAGTCACTGACATTACGGCTGATACGGTCAAGGCGATAACAAACAACATATTCTGGTTTGTTTAGTTTTATATCACGAAGCATTTTCTGAAATTGCGGTCTGTTCGTATTTTTTGCAGAAAAGCCTTCGTCTTCATAAACGACAATTTCTGCCTTATCTGATTCGGGGATTTTGGCTGAAATATACTCCCTGCACATTTCAATCTGGTTTTCAACGCTTTCCCCTTTGCCCGTATATACCGATTTACGGCTGTATATATAGATTCTCAAAGATTACTCACCATCCTTTTTTTGCTCAACATAGTCAGACAGAATCTTAGCGCATAAGTTGGAAAAGGTACGCTTATCCTCTTTTGCCAGTTCGTCTAACTGCTGTTTTAATTCCTTGGGGATTGTTATAGGTACTCTCACGTTATTTTTAGAAACAGCCATATTGTCCACCTCCTTGTATAGTGTGTACCATAGTGTAACACCTTTGTCAAGGTTGTTGGATGGGTTTCGTGTTCTTTAAATGAAGAATATCGAGGTGTTGGCATTGGTAGTGCTTATGGAATGATGTACCCAAAGAATGAAAAGTAAAAAGAGGCATGGTATTGGGAGGGTGATTGATGAAGGTGTGGAGATGGCAAGGGATACCCACGACCACCTGCCGGCAACCGCCAGACAAAAACAACTTATCGATGAATTGCTCCGGGCCCTTCCTGAAACGAAGGAATCTTATGAATACCATGATTATTTGGACGAGATAGGAACCATCCCAAAATCGAGTCACTGGAGATGGCCTTCAGTGCCGTCAGATCCAGACGGTGTTCCACTGTAGCCATCATCCAGAGCTTCGCTCAGCTTCAGAAAAACTATGGGAAAGAAGGGAGTGAGATCATCACGGATAACTGTCAGGACGGCATATTTGGCGGGTTCGCGCCCAACTCCGAGTCAGCGGAAACACTGTCAAAACACATGGGAAACAGGACTGTATTGTCCGGTTATGTCAGTCGGGGGAGGAACGATCCGTCTCAAAGTCTGCAGATGATCGCACGTCCGCTTATGACACCGGATGAAATCAAGGCGCTGAAAAAGGGAACATTTATCGTTACGAAGATAGGGGCGCATCCCATGCAGGCAACACTGAAACTGTTCCTGAAATGGGGGATCACATTTGAAGAACCCTATGAAATGCAGGAGCGGGCCGCCCGGAAGGTAAGCTATGCGGATAAACAGGAGCTGGAGCTGGAAATCATGAACCGGCAGTTGGCGCTTGATCTGTCAGCGCTGGAAGGTATGGGTGAGCCGGAAAGAAAAGATACAGAATTCATATCTGTCAAAAAGAGCATGCCAGGCCAGGCGCCACTGGGGGAAAACTGCCTGTCCGCGTGGATTAGGGATGGGGTGAGGAATGGGATATTTCCGTAAATTATATCAGTCAGGATTGCCGCACCGCGCCATAAGCGTGTATATGTACCTGAAATACCGGACCGATCAGAATGGTACGTGTTATCCCTCTATAGGTACCATATCAAAAGAACTTATGTTATCAAGGAATACGTTAAAGCGTGGGATCAATGATTTAATAAAAGCCGGCTTCATACAAAAGGAGACAAGGTTACGGGACAATGGAGGAAGAAGCTCGAATCTGTACCGCCTTCTGAAATAAAAAAATGTTACACCAGGGGGAGGAGTCCGCCTATGATGTGGGCCGTCCCCTGGGCCATGGTGGGCCGGCAGGAAGGGACCATTTTAATAATAGGACAGAAGGATAGAGAAATCAGTTTTATGGAGTTCTGAAAATAAAGGAACCCAATGGAATGATGTATAAAAAGGATAGATGAGAGCTACGATTTATATAACAGTGCCTGCCAGAAGGTATTGGAATCACGTCCTTTAAAGGGGAGGATAGCGTGAAGACTATGGATTTGAATACAATTCTAATGAAATTGTGAAAGGTAATTAAGGAACGTACGGCTTTCCGAGAACGCGGAATGATTTGCACGGGTAAGCCGTATGTTTTATGTTCAGAAGATTTTTACAGAGGATTTTTGGCTTAAAATCATACCATGTTTTATACAGGTAGTTTCGAAATATAATCGTTTTTCAGATGCTCCATAAAAATCCTACCAGCCAGAGCCATCTCGCGGCTGTAGGTAATGCCAATCTCCACTGTCTGTTCTGGGATAAGGGGGAGAATTTTTACATCACCTGTCCGGTCCTTACTGTTCATGTAATTATTCAGACCGATCCCAAGACCAGCCTCTACCATCTGCCAGGATGCATAACTATCTTTTGACTGGATCTGTATGTTTGGCTTAATTCCGTATTTGTCCAATATGAGTGCATTATCCGTTACATATTCCGAGTTCGAATCAATGTAGTTTTCCTTTGCAAATTCTTCAATCGGAACCCCCTTCAGGGCAGCAAGCCGGTGACTTGCCGGAACCCATACCATCATGGGATCTTTGCATAAAAGAATCCATTCATCAACCTCATCTCTGTGGCTGACAATTGCCATATCCAGCTTATGGTTCAATACCTTATTTACAAGGTCTGAACTGTATCCGGAGGATAATTCCATACGGATTCCCGGATATTTTTCATGGAAGTCCTTGATGCATTCCGACAGCCATCGGTAATACTCACTGTATGCGGTTCCTATGGTTATATTGCCTACTTCCATACCGCGGATCTTGGCTGCCATCTGAAGGCATTCTTCGTCGCTTCTGATGTAATCTCTGATGACAGGAAGTATTTTTCTACAATCGGCCGTCATAGATGCCCCTTCTTTTTGGCGGATCAACAGCGGAAATCCAAGCTCATCTTCCAAGGATGTCATCATTCGGCTGATGCCTGAGGGCGTATACCCCATTTTATTCGCGGCAGCGGAAATACTTTTTTCCTCAATGACGCAGATTAGCGCCCTTGCTTTCTCTACATCCAAAACCGTACCCTCTTATCCTTGACGTTTGGTCAAAGATTCTGTGATTTATTGTCGCTTTTCTTAAATAACATACCATATTATAATAAACATGTCAAATAGACGAGGAAAACAACGGATAATAGGGCGTTTTTCACAAAATAGTAAATGGAGGGTGTTTAAATGAACAGGGAACAATTTGTAAAACATTATGCAGTGCAGAGGAAAAACACAGTGTCATTGAAGTGGGATCTTCTGGAACAGCGCTTTGGTGATCCGGATTTAATTCCGATGTGGGTTGCGGATATGGACTTTCGTACTCCGGAATGTATTACAGATGCACTGCACCGCAGGGTCGCACATGGTGCATATGGATATGCGTACATTCCTGAAAGTTACTATGAGGCTTGTTTTAACTGGATGGAAAGCCGCTATGGATTCCGGCCAGAGAAGGAAATGCTTCGCCTGACAAACGGTATTGTCGCTGCTATGTATTATTTTGTAAATACATTTACTCATCCGGGTGACAGTATTATCATTAATACTCCGGTATACTATCCCTTTGCAGGCGCAATCAGGGATTGCGGACGTAAGGTCGTATCCTGCGATATGGATTACGATCATGGTCATTTTTCTATTGATTATGATAAGTTTGAAAAAGACATTGTAGAGAATAATGTAAAGATGTATTTCCTTTGCTCACCTCACAACCCTTGTGGACGTGTCTGGACAGAGGATGAACTGGATCGGGTGCTTTTTATCTGCCAAAAACATAACGTGATTGTGTTTTCCGACGAGATCCATCAGGATTTTGTATACGGAAATCACAAGCAGATCTGTGCGGCGGCAGTATCTGGCGGAAAATATGCCAACAATCTGATCCTTGCATTTGCGAGCTCCAAAACTTTTAATATTGCCGCATTGGTACATGCCAATATCGTCATTCCGGGTGAAGCGCTCCGTGCAAAATATGACGCTTATGCAGCGCAGAATGTTCAGGCGGACTGGAATATCATGGGTATAACAGCGACTGAAGCAGGATATATAAATGGCAGTGCGTATTTGGAGACATTAAAGGATGTGATCAGTGGCAACTATGAATTTTTAAAGAAAGAACTTGCGGAAAAAGCGCCTGAGATCATTGTATGCGATATGGAGGGAACCTATCTTCCAATGCTGGACGTAAGAAATATAATCAATGTAGAGCATCCCACAAAGGAGCCTGTCTGCCTGAACGGCAAGGCGCCGGTAAACCGGGATATATATGATTTTGTTCAGATAAAATGCCGCCTGGCTGTAGACTATGGCGAGTGGTTTGGCGAAAAATACAGTGGATTTTTCCGCCTGAATCTGGCTACAACACCGGAAACAATCAAAGCTGTTACTAATAATATCATAATTGCGTATCGTGAGATTGTGAATCAATAATTTAAGGGGGAAATTATGAAGGTATTGAAAAATTATAAAGATTCATTATTACTTTTATTGGGAATGCTGGTAGGCGGCATTGCTGGGAAGATAATTGGACCAGGAATCGCTGTGGTAGAGCCAATAGCTTCTACGTTTTTAAATCTGTTATTTTGCGTTGTGGTACCGCTGGTATTTGTTTCTATTGTGTGTTCTATCGCAAATTTAAAGAGCGGAAAAGAAGCAGGAACATTGTTGTCCTGGACAGCGGTATTTTTTGTCGCAACTGTTGTGATAGCAGCGATTGTGTTTACGGTTTATTTTGGAGTGATTGACGCTGCAAAAGGAGCTGCGCTTCCGGCAGATGCCATTGCAGAAGAAATGAAGGAAGTTAAAATTGATCTGGTCGGGCAGCTGACTGTATCTGATTTTAAGGATCTGTGGAGCGTACAGAAGCTGTTGGCCGTAGTGGTATTTGCGTTGATCACCGGGTTTTCACTTCGCGGTCTGGGAGAAAAGGGCGAGCCACTGCTGAAGATTGTAAACTGCCTGAATGCACTGATTGCAAAATTTATCAACTCTATTATGAAGTTTGCTCCAGCTGGTCTTGGGTGCTACTTTGCCGTATTCATGGGTACCAGCGGCGGCAATACAGCCGGCCCATTGATGAAGATTGGAATTGCTACTTGGATCGGAACCCTGGTTTATATGGCGGTTGCCCATAGTATTTATGCATTTATTGCTGATGGTATGAAGGGAGTTGCAACCTATTGGAAATGTATGATTGCTCCATTTTTAACGGCCCTTGGAACCTGTTCAGGAGCAGCCAGCGTTCCGGCCAATGTAGAAGCAGCCAGAAAGGCAGAGATGGATGAGGATGTAGCCAGTATTGTTATGCCTCTGGGATGTAACTTGCACAAAGAAGGCACAGCGATTATGGCTGCAATGACCGTATCCTTTGAGTGTGCAATGCTGGGACAGAATTTCTTCTCACCACAGATTTTAGGAACCTGCATCCTGATGGCGGTTGTCTATCCATTTGTTGCAGGAGCAATTCCGGGCGGCGGACCATTTCTTCTGTTCTCTGTATTCGGATGGCCTATGGAAACATTTGCGGCAGTTATGGCTCTTCATACCATAACAGATGCCCCCACAACTGCGATTAATGTTGTTGGTGATTTAAGCAGTGGAATGCTGATCCAGAAGATGGTTGCCAAAGCAAAAAGGAAGGAAAGGCCCTGACCAAGCATTCGATTTTAATCCCCGTTTTTTTTCACGGTTATCATGTAAATGCTCCACCAGAGCAATACAAGCAGAAGCCAGCCGATACCAGTGGCTATGGAAACCGCATACAGTCCGGCCGTTCCCACAAACATCCAAGACAGAATTACGCGCAGAGTAAGGTGCATGGCGGCCCCTGCCATGGGTATGGTTACGCGTCCGGTTCCCTCGAAATATCCTGCCAGCCCATTACCCGCAAAGCAGAGAACGTAGAAGCAGGCAATGGTCTTAAGATATTGGACTGCCTGAACAAAGGCTGCTCCGTCCAGGGTACCGAGCATAAAGCCCATGAAATCTGGAGCGGTCAGATACATGACGCCGGAACAGAAGAGGCCAAAGCTAATCAGTAGCAGAATTCCCATGGTAAAACCCTGCTTTACGCGCTGGTGGTTTCCTTTCCCGATGTTCTGGGCAATAAAAACCGATATGGAGGCAGAACCGCTGTCACCGAAGGAATTGGCGAATCCCTCGATTCGACTGGCAGCGGTATAGGCTGCAATACCATCAGTGCCCAGTGTATTGACCGCGCCCTGCACCAGCAGTTTGCCGATGTAGACGCTGGACATGTGAAGGGCGGTTACGGAACAATAGCTCCAGATCCGTTGCAGAAGGGAAGAATCCACCGTCATGTCCTTTTTTCGCGGTAACAGTCCGGAAGTCTTGTATTTCATATAGATCAGACACAGCAGCACTGAGGCTGCCTGGGACAGCAGAGTGGCCCAGGCAGCGCCTGCGATTCCAACGCCCAAACCAGCTACCAGAATTAGGTCCAGGACAAGATTAAGACATACGGCTACGGCAAGGAATAGTAGGGCA
>OKFX01000283.1_pt1 | contig 23150 bp, 9 predicted proteins | sample 1633441 | NCBI WGS metagenome assembly OKFX01 (sample SAMN04436775, study PRJEB24849) | human gut metagenome | biome: human gut; feature: NICU; material: stool | host: Homo sapiens | place: USA: Saint Louis, MO | collected 2011-03-21
GTCATGTCCGCCGTTATCTGGAAACTTTGGATTTGCTGGCCTTGACGATTGAGGGTGTTTCCGCCTATGCTGCCGAACATATCTCACAGAAAGAAATTGAGGAGGCAATGAGTGAAATTAAGCGCTGCTGGAATGAAGACCACCGATATATGCTTACCCCTTCATTCCTTCTGAATCTTATAGTTAAGCATACCGGGGATGGTTCACTCAATGCTATCTATATACTTTTACGGCAAAATCTGGGGATAGGCAGAAGTATTCCTGCCTTGCGCGAAACAGAAAAAACTGCTGAAGACTATGAACTGTATGAGCAATGTGTCACTGCACTGAATCAGCTTTACGCAGGAAGGCAGGAAGATTTCTCAAACGGGACCGCTAAAGCATTTCGGTATATCTACGATTATGTAACTGAAAAATGTAAGAACTTAGGCTACTATGATTCTGCGATGGCTGTCTATGATGGTAGCGCGTTGTGGAAATAACAGCCATCCCACGCGATTTTTAAACTGGAACTGTCCATGGCGGAAGCAGCTCCCTTTTCATCTGAAGCAGCTGCCGCCATTATATCCTATCTTTATCATCTATATAGTCAATTCCGTAAATTTCCGGCTCTGTAAATTCATACTCCATTACTCGTAATAATCCCTGTAATATTCTGCACTGCTGTGCGGAAGATATGATGGAACCTTTTATTGATGATAATTGTTTCTGGAATGGAACTGTCATCCTCCAATAGCAAGTAAAATATTGCATCTCAAAGACTAAAAAAACGAAGGTATTGTTGATATTTAAAGACTGCGGTGATATAATTATTGAATATATGGTTAAGGTACCAAGATTCTTATGTCAGCTAAAAGTACCCGGCAGTATAGTATTCTTTTCCTTACCTTCATCTGAAGCGTAAGGTATATTTTTGTTTACCTGAAAACTGGCTGCATGGACATGGTTATTAGCATTTTTTTACGGTAAGAAACCTCATATATATGTTTGAGTATGCATTTACAACCTGTGGAGCAAAGTGAATCAGCGGACTGACAATATTCAATTAAAATGATAGTAAGAATAAATGATACGATTGTAAAGGGGGATATCAATGCAATGGATAAGATGAACCATGGTGCTGTAAAATGCCAGCTAAAATATTGTGTTGGAATAGGGGCTTCTGCCGGAGGTGTGGAGGCTTTACAGGAGCTTTTCCGGAATATGCCGCTGGATACAGGTGCCTCTTTCATCGTTGTACAGCACTTGTCTCCTGATTCCGTGAGTATGATGGATAAAATTCTACAGAAATCAGTTAAAATGCCGGTACGTCTGGCAGAAGAGAACATGGAGCTCCGGCCTAATGAGGTCTATTTAAACATTCCTGGCATGATACTGGAGGTAGAGAGCGGACACCTCCATCTCAGTCCGGTACATGACCGTGTACAGCGCTATGCGCCCATCAATCAAATGCTTAATTCCCTTGCTTCGGATAAAAACATACACACCATTGCCGTGATTCTCTCAGGCAGCGGATCGGACGGTACCATTGGTATCGGCTCTGTCAAGGAAAACGGCGGTACTATTATTGTACAGAAACCCCTGGAGGCACAGTACGCTTCGATGCCGCAGAGCGCCATTGCCACGGGCCTGGTAGATCTGACAGAAAATGTATCCAAAATCGGACTGGCAATACGGGACTATTTAAAAAATCCCAATAACCAATACCTTCACTATGATGACGGGGTTGAGAATCAGGAACTGGCAGGATATTACAATCAAATCATTGATGCCATATCAAAGTATTCTGATATTGATTTTTCCGCCTATAAATCCAATACAATTTACCGACGGATTGAACGCCGCATTGCAATCAATAAATATACCTGTATTGAATGAAGATTACATGGACCATCTGCTTGCATCAGAGGAGGAAAAGGGGCTTTTGTGCAGTGATCTTCTGATTGGAGTGACTTCTTTCTTTCGGGATGAAGCCGCTTTTAAAAGTCTAGGCGAGCATGTACTGGCCCCGCTGCTTCGGGAAAAAAAATCAATCCGTATATGGAGTATTGCCTGTTCCACTGGTGAGGAAGCGTATTCCATTGCAATTTTACTCTGCGAATATATGGAGCGGCTGAATTACAATGCGGATGTTAAAATTTTTGCCTCCGATACAGACCCGGATGCCATTGCTGCGGCTCAAAGAGGCTTCTATACCGAAGGCAGCCTGGCCAGCATTAATGAACTCATGATAGAAAAATATTTTGATAAGAAAGAGGACGGCTACATCATCAAGGACATGATCCGTAAGATGATTGTTTTTGCCAAACACAATATATTTAGAGATGCCCCTTTTTCCAAACTTGATTTAATTGTATGCAGGAATATGTTCATCTACGTAAAACCAGAAGTTCAGCAGCGTACCATTGGAAATTTTCACCATCTTCTCAATGACGATGGGTGCCTGTTCCTGGGCAACAGCGAATCACTGGGCGATTTGGAAGGAGCGTTTGATGTCCTGGACAGGAAATGGAAAATATTCCGCAAAAATAAAGAGTTCCATACAGAAAATAATGGTTTTTATCTATGGGATAACCTGTCTCACCCTCAGAAGGCAATGCAAGAACCTGCTGGAAATCTGCGCCCAAAAGTCCGGCCTACAAATATCTTCGAACGGCTTTTTTTTGATTTTGCAGGACCGTCAGTCCTGGTGGACGGTTACGGAAAAATTGTACAAATTATTAAAAGTGGAGGCCGGTATCTTCGCTTGCAGGACGGACAGTTTGATAATTCCATCAGTTCGTGTTTTGCCCCCAGCCTGACGATTCTTCTGAACCATATTATGGAGCAAATGAAGGAAAGCAGCTGTTCATGTGTTGAAAAAAATGTGACAGGAGTGGCGGACTATCCGGATGAAAGCCTGAATATTAAGGTCAATTATTTTAACCTGGATAATGACGAATATTTTTTGTTCCAGATAGGAATTGGCCGGACAGCCATGCCGGACTCAGCCGATAAAAGCCTGGATATCAGCGAATTAACAAACAGCAGGATTGCCCAGCTTGAATATGAGCTGGGGGAAAGCAACTGGAGACTGTCTCTGGCCATGGAGGAGTCAGAATCCCGCAACGAGGAGTTACAGGCAACAAATGAGGAACTGATGGCATCCAATGAAGAGCTGCAAAGCACCAATGAAGAGATGCAGTCAATCAATGAAGAACTCTACACAATCAACGCGGAGCACCAGAGTAAAATTACAGAGCTGACTACGGCATACTCAGACTTTGACAATCTGTTGGTAAATGCAGAGGTTGGCGCACTTTATGTGGACCGGGATATGAAAATCCGTAAGATTACCCCCATCATGCTGCAAAACACCAATCTCCTGAACTCAGATTTAGGGCGCCCGGTGTATCATATCAATTTCATTGATTCCTATGAGAGCTTTAATTCAGATATTAAAAAAGTGGCTGAAACAGGGACAATTATAGAACGGGAAGTGACGGATGCCCGCAACTCCATATGGTTAGTCCGAATCCGCCCTTATTATGAAAAGCCGGAGCAGGTCGGCGGACTGCTGGTGACTATGTTTGACATCACCAGGCGCCTGGAGGCAGCGAAGTTTGAGTTAAAGCGCCTGACGGACAGTGTGCCGGGCGGTGTAGTGCGGATGCATTATGACGGAGAACTGATCATTGATTATGCCAATGACAGCTTTTATGCCATGACCGGCTGCAGTCCTGAGGATGTAAGGTATAGATTTCACAACCGTCTCAGCAAAATGATACTTTCTGAAGACTGGACACTGATGGAACAGCAGATTGAGTCGGCGGCAGCTGGAAATGGCATTTTAAAATACGAGTACCGCGGAGGCAGAGATGCTCTGTCTGCCAGGTGGTATTCCATCCAAGCCACAGTGTTTCAGGTAAACGGCCTGACTGAACTCCAGGGCATCATCATGGATATCTCCAAATTGAAAGACTATGAGCAGCGTCTGCAAAGAGAACGGGATTATTATAACACCCTCTATCAGAACATGCTCTGCGGAATTGCGCAGTATGCATACGACGAAGATGCAATGGACTTTATTGGTATCAATCCTGAATCGCTCCGCATACTGGGCTATTCATCCCTGGAAGAATTTAAGGGCCAGGGCGGGCCTACGATGCTGGACATAACATATAAAGAGGATAGGGAAAGAATTGTGGGAATGCTGCAAACCCTAAAAAAGGAGGGTGACTGCGTCAGCTTTGACCACCGCATCGTCCGTAGTGATGGGGAAATCCGCTGGGTAACCGGTGCCTCCAAGCTTATTACATCCCCAGAAGGAAAGCTGCTGATACAAAGTACTTTTATTGACACAACTGAGGAAAAAAGGACGCTTGAACAGCTTAAGGAGGAAAGAGACCGTTATGATCTGCTTTACGAAACCTCATACAATATGGCCGTGTGCGGCGTCATCCAGGCAGATGTCAAACATAACAAAATAATTGCGGTCAACAAAGAGGCCTTGCAGCTTCTCGGTACAGACGCGGCAGGCCTTGAAACGCAGTTATTTAGCCGGGAAGCCGAAAAAGGTGTTCCGGATTTAAGCAGTATCGGTGAAATGATGCAAGCCGCAGCGGAAAATGAACACAAGCGCTTTTCACATATTCTCAATTTTAAAGACAGATATATGTCCATTGAAGGCGCTGTGGATTACATCATGGAAGACAAAAGCGTCAGGGTGGTTCAGTTTACATTTTTAGACAATACGGAACGGGAGCTTCTGCGTCAGGCAGAGACGAAGCTGGAGATTGCCACGAAATCCAGCAAAGCCAAATCCTATTTTCTCTCCAAAATGAGCCATGAAATCCGTACACCCCTCAATGGAATAGTGGGTATGATTGACAGTGCGATGCTCTACCGCCATGATAAAGAAAAACTGCTGGACAGCCTGAACAAACTGAAACGCTCCTCTCTCCATCTGCAGCAGCTGGTCAGTGAAGTGCTGGACCTGTCCAAAATTGAAAGCGGGAAAATGGACGTTAATATGGGACCGGTGAATCTGCAGCTTTTGCTGTCCGATGTCATTGAAGAATTTGGTACGATGGCTAAGGAAAGAGGAATCGGCCTAACCCAGACTGGAAAACTGCATCATAAATATGTGAATACCGATAAGGTAAAGCTCCATGAAATACTGGCAAATCTGATTGGAAATGCCCTTAAATTCACCGACAGTTCAGGGGTGGTTCTGCTGAATATAGAGGAAACTGTAATTGCAGAACGGGAATCCCTGTATACGTTCCAAGTACGGGATAATGGGAAAGGAATCAGCAAAGAAGATCAGGAACGGATTTTCGAGGCCTTTGACCAGGGTTCTCATGACCATTTATACGGGAATTCAGGGAGCGGCCTGGGGCTGACCATCTGTAAGAGCCTGGTGGCGATGCTGGGAGGCTCGCTGAAAGTCGATAGTATAGAAAATGCAGGGTCGGAATTCTCATTTACTCTCACAATGGATCTGTTGGACGAAGAAAAAGAGACGGATACTCCGGTAAAATCCTGCTCCTGTTATCAGGGGCATCGTGTTATGGTAGCGGAGGATAATCTTATAAATGGGGAAATCGCAGAAACCTTTCTGCGCTCCTTTGGATTTGAAGTGGATTTGGTGAAGAACGGCCAGGAGGCATTTGATACCTTTGCCGACTCACCGGAGGGAACCTACAGTATCATTTTAATGGATATTCAGATGCCTGTCATGAACGGGTATGATGCTGCCCATCAGATTCGGTCTTGTGAAAATGGAGACGCAAAATCTATCCCTATTCTGGCAATGAGCGCGAATGCATTTCAGGAAGACGTGGCGTGTTCACTGGACGCCGGTATGAATGAACATCTGTCCAAGCCAATTGATATGGAGACATTATTCAGTGTCATTGGCAAGTATATAAAGTAAAGCTTAATGCCGCAGTGCGCATGCACTTCTCTGCTGTCTCTCAATCATGTACAATGGGAGTATTCCTTAAAACAAGCGGAACATTTGGAATATGGTATAGGCTTGCTTATATTGATAGAGGAGGAGTGCGCATGAAAATCAAACAGGGAAAAGGCAGATACATCGCGCTTGCTCTCGGAAACATTGCTATCGTTGCTTTTATATTGATTCTTTCAATAAGCTATGTACAGGACGTACAGCGTGACAAGGCCGCAACAGCAAAAGAATCTTTTACCGCAGCAATGGAATCCACAGCCCAGCTATCCTATGGTTATATGAGCAGTCTGCAAAATGAGTGTGACAGCTGGGCCTCCTATTTGGAAAATCATGAATATTCGATGGATGAAGCCATTGAATATCTGAAGGAAGTTAATATAAACGATTATGTCACTGTACATATATTGTATTATGATACATTGTCCGGGTTATCCGCAGGCTTAGAACAGAGTGTGAACAAAGTTGACTATTCTCAGCTAACAGATGCATTTTCCTACATCCTCCCTAAAATGGTAAACGGCACAAGGGGGGAAGGAACCATTTACATATCATCGGCATATATCAATCCCATGGACGGGGTCAATAGTGTCAGTTTCTGCAGCCTTCTGACTATCAGGGACGAACATGGCGGCCGTGCAAAGGCCATACTCGTCAAAACAATTCCTGTGGAGATTCTGCATGCCCAATGGATTTTCCCAGGAGCATACCGTGAAGCAGAGGTTTCTCTGCTGGATATCAACGGACAGTATATCATTCAATCCGACTCCATGGGAGGTGATACATTCTGGACCTTCATCAAACAACACAACGACCTGTCTTACGTTGACATAGGTGAATACCAGAGTTCCTTTCAGAAAGAGGACCACTATCTGGTTGAGTTGATGGATCAGGATGGAAAACCGGCCTATTACGTCAGCGCACAAATAGAAAACACGCCAAACTGTACATTTGTGGGCTATATCCAATCCGAGAAACTGTCTGCCATGGGCTATGACTATGACTGGCAGATGTCTTTATATATAGTTATGGGATTTATCTTCCTCCTGCTGCTTGACGGAAGCTATGTCCTGCATATAAACAAACGGCTTAGAAGGAGTATCGAGGAAACCCAAAATGCCAATATGGCAAAGACAAAATTCCTTTCTTCCATGTCGCATGATATCCGGACTCCCATGAATGCCATTATCGGGATGACAGAAATAGCTAAGAAACAGATTCATAATCCTGCACAGGTACAGTACTGTCTGGACAAGATAACCTTGTCCGGAAACCATCTTCTTACTCTGGTCAACGATGTATTGGATATTTCACAGGTTGAATCAGGAAAAATGGCATTACACCCGGTTGTGTTCTCCCTTCCTGAATGCTGCGCAAACCTTATTAATATAATAAAATCGCAAATCCAGGAAAAGGAACTGCAATTTGACGTGCATGTGCGCAATTTAAAATATGAATATCTATATGCAGATGAGCTCCGGATGAACCAGATATTCATTAACCTCCTTACAAATGCCGTAAAATACACAAATCCAGGCGGTAAAATTATCGTGGAATTTGAAGAGGCCCTGCAGCCAGGTGACAAGGGTAACGTGGTTTTAACTTATACCGTGCAGGACACCGGTATCGGTATGTCCAGCGATTTTATGAGGGATATGTACCAGACCTTCACCCGTGCAGTAGATTCCCGTATTGATAAAGTACATGGCTCAGGCCTGGGGCTTGCGATTACCAAGCAGATGGTTGAGCTCATGAATGGCACCATTAATTGTGAGAGTGAGCCTGGAAAAGGTACCAGATTCATAGTCGCCCTGCCGCTTCCAGCCACTGAAATTACAGATAATTTAATGCTTCCGCCTCTTCATCTATTACTGGCGGACAACGATAAAACATCCCTTGATGCAGCAGAAAATATGCTGGTATCCATGGGAGTGGCGGTCGATACGGCAGACAATGGACATACGGCGATCGAAATGGCAGAGGCAAAGCACAATGCTGGTGAAGATTACCCCATTATGATTGTGAGCCTTAAAATGCCGGATATGAATGGAATTGAAATTGCCGGAACGATTCGCGCTAAGGTTGGCGAGGACTCTCCAATCATTCTTATCAGTGCATATGATTGGGTTGAGATGGAAGATGCTGCCAAGGCAGCCGGAATAAATGGTTTCATTAATAAGCCCATGTTTAAATCAACCATCTATGAAAAGATAAACGAGTACCTGCACTTCACTGAAAAGAATGAAAAAACGGCTGAAAGCAGCGCTGATGAATTACAGGGATTACATCTCCTGGTCGCAGAGGATAATGATCTGAATTGGGAAATTATCCAGGAGCTGCTGAAATATAGAGGCATCACAGCGGTCAGAGCAGTTAATGGACAGGTTTGTATTGACATTTTAAAGCATGCAGAACCAGGTACTTTTGATGCAGTTCTGATGGATATTCAGATGCCCGTCATGAATGGCTATGAAGCTTCTGCAGCTATACGTGCATTTCCGGACATGTATATACGGAATATTCCTATTATTGCCATGACCGCAGATGCCTTCGCTGAAGATATCCGAGCCTGCCTGGATACTGGAATGAATGGCCATATAGCCAAACCGGTTGACATGAAAAAGCTGTTTAAGGAGCTGAGAAACGCAGGACTTACCAATGGGAATGAAAGGAAACGCTGATGATTATGAAAAGGGCATTGACCATTCTGTCAGTATCAATTCTGGCCGCGGCCTGGCTTTGCGGATGCGGAAAAATCAGGAAAACAGAAAGCAGGGACGCAGACGTCTTATACCATGCCTGCTATTCAGAACCATACGTGACGTTAGACCCAAGTGCAGAGCAGTCGAATGGTATCAGGATACTGTATAATGTATATGAAACCCTGACGCATTACGATGATAAGACCGGAGAAGTCATACCTAAACTTGCTGTTGAGTGGTCATCCAATGCCGATGCCACTGAATGGGTTTTCAAACTGCGCAACGATGTCCAATTTCATGATGGAGAAAAAATGAATGCGGAGGCCGTCAAGAAATCCATTGACCGGACCATTGCCCTTAATAAAGGCGCTGCTTATATCTGGGACAGTGTGGATTCCATCGAGGTGACCGGGGAATATGAAGTGACCTTTCATCTCCGCTACGGTGCCTCAATCCCCCTCATTGCGTCAGCAGGCTATGCCGCTTATATTATGAGCCCGAATGCGGCTGATAAGGATACCGAATGGTTTAATGCAGGAAATGACGGAGGAAGCGGACCTTATACCATTGCTACGGTTTCAGCAAGAGCGGTTACCCTCTCCTCCTATGAAGGCTATCGCGGCGGCTGGGAGGATAATCAGTATAAGAACGTCTATATCCAGGAGATTTCCGACTCAGGTACACGGCGCAGACTTCTTGAGGCCGGCGAGGCCCATCTTACTTCTGAATTATCAGCAGAGGATCTTGCAGCATTAAGCGAGAACGATGGAGTCACCATCCTGCCCGCTGATTCGTTCACCAATGTAATCCTGATGCTGAACACAAAAAGCTCCCCCTGTTCTAATGCAGATTTTCGAAAAGCGCTGGCATATGCTTTCCCATATGAAGAAGCGGTTCATGATATTTTACAGGGAAATGCGGCTCAATCCTGCGGTATGATACCGAAAGGCCTTTGGGGCCATCAAGATAATTTAACGCAGTATCACTGCGACCTGAAAAAATCAGCGGAGTACCTTGAAAAATCAGGATTAATGGATGCTACTGTTACGGTTACCTTCATAGTAAATGATGCCGTATATCGTGAGATTCTTCAACTGTATAAAGAAAACCTTGCCCAAATAGGTGTTACCCTGAAACTTCTCAACATGGACTGGGATGCCCAGTTAGCTCTTGCAAAGAGTCCCAATCCGGATGACTGCCAGGATATATTACTAATGAAATGGTGGCCGGATTACGCGGATCCGGCTGGCTGGTTCTCTCCGCTGCTGATGAGCAGCGGGGATTCAGTGGGCTACAACTTCTGTTATCTGGATGATGATATATTTGGTGAAAAGAATCGCGACGCCGTCAGGCTGACAGCGACCAATAAAAACGAGGCGGAAAAACTTTATATTGAGATGCAGGAGGAAATTCTGGACCAATGTTATATGATTTTTGCTTATAACACGCTTCAATACTATGCTGTAAATAATGCAATCCACGGTGTATACGAAAACCCGGCTTATCAGACATGTGTCAGCTATTATGATATTACAAAAGACTGAAAATGATTGGCACTTATGCATATCAGGGTCTCATGGATTTTTACCAGTAGGCGGATATAGCGCTCTATCATTCAATGTACACTCGTTTTTATCGTTAATTCCCGTATTTTGAAATTTCCTCCATCTGTATGGAATCGTATTCTGCCGCCACTTGTGCGGCACTCTTCCCTCTGCAGAGCTGCTGGCTTAAGTCCCGCACATTTTCCCACACATTGAAATTCAGGCTGAAATCCTGATTAGGAATCTGTCTGCCTTCTGCTATACAGGCAATAAATGAATTTGTCTGAGGTATATCAGGCGCTGTGGCATTTTTTGAAGAGGATATTCTTCCCTGGCTTTTGGCCAGGGAATCAAGTGTTTCAGCCTGCCCCAGCGCTTCTACAATGGCAATAGCCGAGTCTAAATGTTTTGACTTTGGATTGATTGCCATTCTCTGATCAGCCCCCACAACACAGATAGAGCCATTTTTAAGCACAGGTATAGGTGTCATTGCGATTTCAAACGGATAGCCTTCTAACGCTTTTCCGCTGTAGATTGCGCAAATAAAAGCGCAGTTTCCATTGGCAAAAAACGACTTTTCCTCCTCTTTTTTTGGAAGCGTGTCAAGTGCCCGCTCCGGATTCATATATCCTTTATCAATCATCATCTGAAGAAAGTCAAAGCCTTTTTCCATATATTCACTGATTGCCACCGTACCATTTGACAATGCTTCCAGCTTTTGATTACAATCGTCACTCTGGTAAACATCATAAAGGCCGGCGCACATAACCGGAACTGTCAAGGCAAAATCCTTGTTTGCTCCATAGGGAAGAATTCCATTTTCTTTCAGTGTTTCGCATACATCGAGAAATTCATCCAGATTCTCCGGCAGCTTCAAACCATACTGTTTCAGCATATCAACATTCCATATAAAGCCGAAACCAGTATAAGATAATGGAATCGAAAATACCTTTCCGTTATAGGTACTCTGCGACAGCGCATCATGAGACAGGTTACCGGTGAACTCCAGAGAGGACATATCATATATGTAACCTTTCTCATCAAACTCCAGGACATCTTCTGCATGTATCGTGTATAAGTCATCCGCATTTCCTGAAGCCAGGCGCTTCAAAAGAAGCTCCCGGTATGATAATCCCTCCGCTGCATAATAATCCGCAGAGTCGCTGTAAACCGCTATATTCGTATTTCCGTCTTGATTCAGCACTGCTTTGCAGCGCTCCTCTATTGCCTTTGAAACCTCAATATTCTCTGTAAAGGCGGTAACCGGTGTTTCCCGGATGTTATCGTCTACATACAGCTCCGGAACCGACTGCTCTGTATTGCAGCCAGTCCCCAAAATGGCAGCTATCATAAGAGTCCCCAATAATCCCCTTTTTGTCCTAATCTTCTTCATTCTGTCTCCCCCAGTCTTAATTTATAAACTTCCGGACCATACTATATAGCTTATCCAGCTCCACAGGTTTTCCTATATGAGCATCCATACCTGCATCCTTGCACCTGCGTATATCTTCCTTAAATACATCCGCTGTCATGGCGATGATTGGAACTATGGAGGCATCCGGCCGGCCCGAATTACGGATTTTTTTCGTAGCCTGCAGCCCATCCATTTCCGGCATATGTACATCCATCAGTATGATCTGGTAATATCCCTGACTGCTCTTGAGATAGGTGTCTAAGGCTTCTTTGCCATTATGGACACAATCCACTTCAGCCCCGCTGCTGTTCAAAATCTCAAACATGATTTCCAGATTCAGTTCATTGTCATCCGCCACCAGAATCCTGACGCCTTCCAGATTTTCTGTTTCCTGAATCTGCTGTTCTTCGTATTCCTGGTATCCGCCCTGGATGTATTGCTTCATCTGTTCCAAAATGTCAGCTTTAAAAATCGGCTTTGTCAGAAAACCGTTAATCCCTGCCTGAATCGCTTCCTCTTTTACATTTTCCCAATCATACGCGGACAACAGAAGAATCGGCATTCCGCTGCCCAGCCGCGCTCTAATCCGTCTGGCAGTTTCCACCCCATCCATCTCCGGCATCTTCCAGTCCACGATGACGATACAGTAATCATCTTCCATTACATGGGCCTGCCATGCTTTTTCCACTGCCTCCATCCCATTCATAACCCAATCCGCGCGGATACCCGTCTCCTGCAGGATTAAGCTGATGCTTTCACACGCATCCTGATCGTCATCCACAATCAGAACAGAATAGCCGGCCAGATCCGGTAATTCCTGCATCTGCAGTTTTGGCAGTTTAAGTGGAAGTTCCACTGTAAACCGTGAGCCCATGTCTTTCTCACTTTCAACATATATATCACCCTCCATCATGTCCACTATGCTCTTTGTAATAGCAAGTCCTAACCCGGTACCCGTTGCCTGGCTCATCCTGCTGTCCTCCGCCCGCTCAAATGGCGCGAATACGCGCTCCAGAAATTCAGGAGTCATGCCGATTCCATTGCCCTCAACCACAAAGCGCAGCCGTATGGTGTCTGCATCAACATTCGTCTCTGTAATCTGCATACTGATTGTGCCGCCCGCCTGTGTATATTTCATGGCATTTGACAGAAGATTGAGCAGTATTTTCTGCAGGTGGAGCCCATCGCTGATAACCGTGTCATGTTCCAAAATCTGTGATTTCAGTTCAAATGACTGCTTTTTTTTATCCATATCCGGTCTGATGAATGAAATCAGGTTCGCCATCATACTGGGTAAATGCACATTTTCTTCCTTAAGGCTGATTTTCCCGCTCTCGATCCTGGACATATCAAGCACCTCATTAATCAGCTGCAGCAGATGACCGGAAGCCGCTGTAATTTTATTCAGACAGGACTCTACTTTTTCCATATTGTCCAGGCTGTTCAGCGCGACATTGGTCATTCCTATGATACCATTCATTGGAGTTCTGATATCATGCGACATGGAAGAAAAAAATGCGGTCCTGGCCTGGTTGCTGTTCTGCGCCTGCTTGAGGGCATCTGCCAGATGCTCACGCATATTATGTTCTTTGGTTGTCTCCTGAAACACGGCAAGATACTGGCCGTAATCCGCCGGAATCATATGGACTGCAAACCAGCGCTTCACTTCATTGGGGCCATCCCCCACCATGGCTTCCCTGGTCACCTGTTTATTCAATGTTCCGTCCAGGAAACTGTTTCCCGCAGGATCATCCGGCGCCATTCCGCTGGCACTAAATACCAGCTTAGGCCTTTCCTGTACCTGCTTTGCAGTAATTCCAAGAAGCACCGGCAGGTTGTCAGACACAAGCTCCACCTTCTGTGTAGACGGAGTGTAGAGCAGAAACACAAAATCTATATTGGCGGAAAGATTTCGGAACAGCTTTTCCCTGTACTCCCTCTGCCTTGCCTCCTCCCTCATAGACTGTCTTCCAGTTACAAGATTAGCAATCGCAACCGCACCAATCAGAAGAAAAGTAAACATAGTATAAAGCATAATGATGATAGGTGTTGACTCCCGCTGAAGGACTGCCCGTGGAATCATGGTAATCAGATAGCTCCCTTCCGGCTCGTCTAATGGAAGAAAGCCGAGAAGGGATTTCTGGTTCTCGTTTATTACGACAAGGGTACCGCTTATTCCTTCCTGAATCACCTCACAAAGCGTATTCTGTACAGCCCTGCTGTTCCCCTGCATTGCCAGATAGCTGTAAATATCCGGCTGTTCTGCTGTACCTCTGGATTCGATAATGTAATTTCCGTTCTTATCCACCACATAGGCATACCCCTCCCCGTTATTAAAGGTAAATAAGGTTGGAAGATTATAATCATTAATAACCCGGTCCGCATAAATTGCCCCTATCTGTTTTTCATCCTTTCTGACAGGGGACTGGTATGTAATCTGAAGCCGTCCGCTTGCACCATAATAAGGAGCCGACATCCCGTCCTTTCCACTGGAAAGGGCCAGATCGTCAAAGGGCAGATCAGTTACATGGACTAAATTCCCATCACTATCTACACCTTCTCCATCCATGGTTATATATGTAAAGTGAAAAAAATCAGTGGATTTTACATATCCCAGCAAAGTCTCTCCAACTGCACTCTCCTGCTCCGATGCGAGCATATCGGCCAGGGTAAACAAAAGCTCCCTGTCGAGACTAATTTTATTATTCAGTCCCTCGCTGATAACCTTGCTGGAAGTAAGAAGATTCTGGTTTGCGCTGAGGTTCATTCTGCCGGTAATCTGCACAAGAAAAAATACAGAGATTGATAAAGCAGTCACACAAATCCCAGCCGGAACTGCCAACATTGCAATTGATTTTTTTTTCGGCTTTGTTTTCATTTTTATCTCCCTTAAATATCTAAATACTGCTTTATAAGCCCAAAAAGATATCGCAACACTTTGCTAAATAATGTGTTTGCGATAATCAATACGAAGCAGTTCCGACACAGAGGTATCGTTTATATAGTTATCAAATAGATTGCCTTTTAATCTTGGTACCTCAACCATATATTCAAAATAATTATATCACCACAAACTATATGAATCAATCATTGGATTGTATTTTTTCCAGTATTTCATAAAATACTGAACTGCTGCTTATTCCGATTACCTTATAAAAATGTTTGCCACAACAAGCTTAACAAATTTAAAAATGCCCATAATTCCCCTCTAAAAGGAACATGAGCATTTAAAAACTGCTTATTTGATTGTTTGATATTCACCAGATGGGTTCTTACTGCGTCCCGATATCCCCTTTCATTATAGCAACCCTGCTCTCATGTCTGACCTAAGAAACAATGGTAAACCCGTCCTTCCCCCGCTGCTTTGTATCATAAAGGGCGCGGTCAGCCTGCTGGTATAAATCCTCAAACGTTGCCCCGTCCCTGGGGTATAGGGCAATACCGATGCTGGCCGTGACACTGCATCTTATGTCTCCCCTTCCAATTACCGTATGGAGGGCGGAGGAGAGAATCTTTACTTTTTCTTCTACACATTCCGTATCCGATACCTGAATAAACGCCGCGAATTCATCGCCGCCAATCCTGCCAAGGATATCCCCTTCCCTGAAATGACTCTTAAGGATATCTGAAAAACTGCAGATGCAGAAATCTCCAAAAGAATGGCCGTACCTGTCATTTACCATCTTGAATTCATCAATATCAAAAATAAAAAACGCATACATTTTGTCCGGACTCTCAGACAGCTGTTTATCAATCAGACGCTCGGTTGCCTTTTTGGAAAGAAGCTTTGTCATTTCATCAATAGCAGCCTGCCACTCCCGTTTCTTTTCCGCATCTATGTTTCTCCGGTAAGAGAACATGTGGACGGAACTGTCTTCTTCCGAATAAAACAGGAAGGTTTCTACACGAATCCAATGATAATCCTCACCGTTCTGCGAAATCATAAAGTCATACTGAAGATGGTTATTTCCGGCGTTATACTCCCGGATGGCATTTTCCGGGGTAAACATGGAAACATAGCCTTCCCGGAACTCCTCTTTAATTTGTTCCCGGGCAATGACACACAATCCCTGGTCAAAGGGAAGCCCTCCGGCTCCCAGACTCTTAAAGTATTCCTCTGTCTGTTTCCCCACATAGCTGTTCTTTGTCAGATTCAATTCGTAAATACTGTCGTAAAGCTGTTCCGTGGCCTTTTTAAAAAGAGCCTGCCGCTCCTCAACCAGCTCCGTCACCTGGCTGCTGTACTTCCGGATTACAGCAGTAATGACAATCAGAACAGTGAGAATTACCACAGTCAGTATAAAACCAGTCTGATAAAGCTGGCGGTTCATGGCCTCCACAATGGGTCCGGTATTCTGTTCCACAAGCAGATACCAGGAGAGCTCCGGAATATACCGCTCCACAATAAAGCTTCTCTTTCCTTCCTTTGGACCTGTATCAGTCCAGAATTCCATACTGTTATCCGACTCCCGGAAATCAAGTACCTGTTCCCGTATATGTTCCTGGCCATATACTCCAAACCAGTCCTTCTTTTCATATCCATTATAGGTGGTGGATATCTCTATAAAACCATCCTGGTTAATCAGGCTGGCCTGATTGCCATAGCTGTCTTCATATTCCTGCAGCAGCTCTTCCAGATAATCTATCTGAATTCCCACTCCCACGATGCCAATCACCGCCCCGTCCGGCGCAGTAACCTTGCAATTCACAAAGACAGTTATCCTGTTATCCGCTCCCTCTACCTGGTCATTATCCACGTTAAGGGAATACTCCAAATCATTGCCAAGAAGTTCATAATACCATTCGTTTTCCGGATCCCCTTTTTCCATTACACGGTCAAGGCCATTAAAATTATAGTAGCGGCCGGAATTTGCGGATATCAGGAACACGGAATCAAAGCCATATTTCTTCTGGTATGTCTCCAGATACGTTTTTGTAGTCTCCGCAAAATCCAAAGCATCCATACGGCTGTTTTCTGCAAGAAGATGGTCCACCAAAAGGCTGTCATGAGACATTGTCAGCGAAATGTTCACCGGCTTTGTAAGCATTGCCTTCAGCTGGTAATAAATTCCCTCCGCTGTCAGGGAGGATACTTGTTCTATGTTCTCTAATGATGCACGGTAATTGGCGCGGTAGCTGAAAAATGCTGTAAGGATAAATCCTACCACCAGTATACTGCTGACTAACAGGTTCGTCTGAAACAACTTATTGTTTTTCATTCGATACCTCCTCTATTCTCTGTGCGGAACAACTCTTACTATCTATTTTAAGACGGATTCAGCCTCTCCTGGCGCGCTGCCACGGCTTTACTGTTAACGTCTACGGGTCTGCCTGATACAGAACATTATACACCCGCGTCTACCCTATTTCCAGTTTCTTTTATTTCACTTATATGCTGACTGAACAGACTCTTTCTTTTCCGTTCCCCGCTTCCCGCTTCTCCTTTAAATTTTTGTAACAAATTACAAAATAATATTATTTATCTCTCGTATATTGAAATAAAATGCATAGTTTGATACAATTGAGCTATTGATATCATTGCAAACCCGCTGTATGGTTAGCACAATGAATCCGGAAAGGCAGCAATGGCTGTTGTAGGCACCCCATATGAAGCGGTTTTTTAGAGGCGGACTGATCTCCCTGTTTATTTTACTTTTCCTGTTCGGCAGTATTACCATTCAAACAGTAATCCAAACCCAGACAAACGGAAGGCTCATCAACTATGTAGGAATTGTCCGCGGTGCCAGCCAGCGGCTCATAAAGTTAGAACTTTCCGGCCAGCCCGATGACGATATGATTGCCTATCTGGACAGCATTCTTCTGGAATTACAGGGCGGAGAGGCCACATATGGTCTTCCTTCACCTGACGATCCGGCCTATCAGAGGGATTTGGCAAAGCTGGAGCTGATGTGGAGTCAGGTCAAGGACGAAATCTCTGCCTACCGCAGCGGGTCCGCTGACAGTTCCAGACTGCTTTCCCTCAGCGAGGACTTTTTTGAACAGGCCAATCATACCGTGTTTTCCGCCGATGCCTACTCAGCCCGGCAGATGCGTTTTCTTCTGACCGGCTGTCTGGTCATGATGGGAGTCATGTCACTCACCTGGATATTTATATTGTGGGCCAACTCTAAAAATCTATTGAAGCTTGAAGTCCAGAATGAACAGCTGAATGATCTGGCATCCCGCGACACTCTTACCGGGGTTTACCTGTTTAGCGCTTTCAAGGAAAAAGCCCAGCAGCTTCTGGACACCAGGCCGGAAAAGTTTGCTGTTGTCTATACTGATTTCTCTGACTTCAAGTATATTAATGATGTGTTCGGCTATGATTACGGCGACCTTCTGCTGTCCCAATACGGAAAACTCCTGCTAAAGGGGCTGCATGAATATGAATTATGCGGCCGTGTATCAGCAGATAACTTTGTACTGCTTCTCCATTACAACGAAAAAAGCGAGATAGCGGCCCGCCAGGCTGACGCGGATTACGAAATTCTCCGCTTTATGCATACGGCCCATGACGGCCAGATGCTCCCCACAAACTGCGGTATCTGCTGCATAGAGGATGTCATAGAGTCACTGACCATCGACGGTCTTCTGGACCGGGCCAATTTTGCCAGAAAAACAGTTAAAACAGGAAACAAGCAGAATTATGTTTATTATGATGAGAGTATCCGCAGCCACCTCAGAGAAGAAAAAGACATAGAAAACAGAATGCTGACTGCCCTTGAAAACAGAGAGTTCACGGTCTATTACCAGCCAAAGGTCAACCTTGCAACAGGAAAAATCGGCTGTGCAGAGGCTTTGGTCCGCTGGCAGTCCCAGGCCGGCGCCATCATTCCTCCGGACCGCTTCATCCCTGTATTCGAGAAAAAATATATGATAGACCGCCTTGACCAGTATGTATATGAAGAGGTCTGCCGTTGGCTCCGGAGTCTGATTGACTCGGGCAGAAAACCCCTTCCCGTGTCTGTCAATGTGTCCCGGCTTCAATTCTATGATCAGAATTTTGTTGACCGGTATGTGAGTATACGCGACCAGTACGCCATTCCCCCAGAGCTTCTTGAAGTGGAATTTACGGAATCCATTGCATTTGACAACACTGCCCTGCTGCTGCAGACAGTAGCCCGGCTTAAAAAGGCAGGCTTCTCCTGCTCAATTGATGATTTTGGAAAAGGTTATTCTTCTCTGGGGCTGCTGAAAAATCTGCCTATTGATGTACTGAAAATTGACAGCTTGTTCTTTGATGAAGGACCGGACCAGAACAAGGATATGGCACTGGTTGAGGGTATTATTGATATGGTGAAAAAATTTGACATCCGCACAGTGGCAGAAGGAATCGAGTCCATGGACCAGGTCGAATATCTGAAGCAGATTGGCTGTGACTATGTACAGGGCTATGTTTTCTACCGCCCCATGCCCCAGTCTGACTATGAAGCACTGATTATACAGGGATGCTGAGCAAATAAGCTACATTTTTATATATACGCTGCCACCATGAAACAGAGAGGATAAGATGATGTTTTGGAAAAACCGTCATCTTATCCTCTCTGCGTATTACAGTGCCTGCGGCCCTGTCCGGCTCTCCCCGCCCGGCCCGGTGAAAAGACGGCTCCCTGTATTCCCCTTTCTGTACTTCCCAGGCGGCATTTCATACAGCTTCCTGAACATCCTGTTAAAATGCTCCACATTCTCAAATCCCACCCGGCTGCTTATCTCCGCTATGCTGATATTTGTATTTTTCAAAAGGATGGCAGCTTTCTGAAATCGGATTTCCTGTACAATCTGTGTAAATGATTTACCGGTGTATTCCTTTATGATTTTGGAACAATAGGGCTGGGAAAAATGAAACTGCGCAGCGGTTTGCTTTAAGGTGACACTCTGGTAGTTGTCCTCAATATAGCTTAAGATTCTTATGCTCTCCTCTGTGGCCCTGCGCATAACGGAAGGCAGCTGAATACGATCTTCGTAGCTTTGAAGTATTTTGGCAAACAGTATCATCAGCTGATTGTTGAGTATCTTTTCATAGTACCGGCTCTTTCCCAGGTATTCCAGAAACATGGAAAGAACATATTCCTTAAGCACCTGGTCACCCCTGGCCGGAATAATCAGATAGGGATTATGGACTCCTGAATACAGGGACTGGTTAAAAAAAGTGGCTATCATGTTTGTGTCCCTTAGCATATTAAAAAATATATCCTCAAAGGTACTCCGCCTTACCAGTATGTTCACCAGCAGGCTGTCGTCAAATACGCTCACGCTGTGTATGGTATCCGGCGCCAAAAGGCAAAAGTCCCCTTCCTCCATCTCAATCCTGTCTTTCCCCACATCCTGGCTGCAGTGTCCCTTTACCACATAGGCCAGCTCGAAAAATATATGGCGGTGCCGGAAAGGGGGTGTGAAACGGTTGTGCTTGCTAATCACAATATGGTTCTTATCCTCCGCGTCAAAATAGGCTTCATCCTTCATGTCAGAAGGCATCCAGCCCCCTGATACCTCCGGCACGATCAAACGGCGCTGTATGACTTCATTAAAATCCAGACTTTCCAAGAAATCCTCCAGCATCCATTTATCCTGCTTCACATTATAATACTGCTGATAAAACCGCTCATCCTCGTTAAATTCCATCAGCTGGTTCTCTAATTCTCCGGTAGTCATGGTTTTTCCCTCCCATCTCTGTTATGATTGTAACAGACAGGTTATAAAACATCAATTTATTTGATTATAAAACTCAATCGTTTTTTATTGCCTTATCCCTTACAATAACAGCATCAAATAAAAGGAGGGGTTATTGAATGAAACAAGATTCAACCATGAGGTACGTGAAGCAGCAGATATGGAAACAAAGAATTGGCTATGGGGTTTCTGACTTTGCATGCAATCTGATTTGGCAGATGATTTCCCTGTATCTCTTATATTTTTACACGGATGTCATGTCCCTGAGCGCGAAGTCCATCGCTTTTATGTTTGTTGTCACGCGATTTATAGACGGAGGGACGGATTTACTGATTGGCTATTGCATTGACCATACCCGTACACGGTGGGGGAAGTCCAGGCCTTATTTTCTCTTCGGAGCCATACCATTTGCATTGTTTGCCGTCCTAGCCTTCAGTGTACCCGACATTTCCCAGTCAGGCAAGCTTATCTATGCCTATGTGACTTACATCGGTCTGTCTTTTACCTACACTGTGGTGAACATCCCCATGGCTTCCATCCTGCCAAGCCTGACAACCGATACCCAGGAACGGACAGCCCTGTCCACCACGCGCAAGTTCTTCGCCTTTCTGGGCTCCACAGTGGTCAGCTCCACGGCCTTAAAGCTGGTGGATTCCCTGGGCAAAGGCAGCGAAGCTCTGGGCTTTCGTATCGTAATGATAATCTTTGGTTTCATTGGATGCCTGCTATTCTTCTTTACCTTTGCCACTGTAAAAGAACGGGTAAATACGGCCGCTGAGAGCGTTTCCCTGAAAGAAAGCCTTATGTCCCTGGGAAAAAACAAGCCCTGGCTTATCTTTGCCCTCAACATTATTTTCATGTGGACCGGCTTTTTTCTCCAGACCAGTGCAATTGTTTACTACTATACAGCTGTCATAGGAAGCAAGGAGCTGTCAGTTACCATTGCCACCATCATGTCCATTGTGCCCATGGCAGCCAATTTCCTGGTGCCCGCACTGGCCGGACGCATGGGAAAACGCAACCTGTATGTGGGCAGTGCTGCCATACAGCTGGCCGGGCTAGTTGTCATCCTCTTTGCAGGTATAAACCATGGGGCTATACTGGCCGGAGCAGTGGTAACCGCTCTGGGATACGGCATGAAGGAAAGCATCTATTTTTCCATGCAGGCAGACCCGGTGGACTACGGTGAATGGAAGACCGGCGTCAACACAGCCGGTTCACTGTCCGCCATCAACGGCTTCCTGGGAAAGGTGGCCCAGGCGGCCGCCGGCGGTATCAGCGGAGTCCTTCTGGCATGGGGTGCTTACCAGGGCGGTGCTTCGGCACAGAGTTCCAATGCAGTACTGGCAATCAAAGCCATGTACCTGTATATTCCCATGCTTCTTCTTATATGCTCCATCGTCACTATGCTGTTTTACAATCTGGATAAGATTTATCCCCAAATTAAGGCTGTACTGGATTCCCGAAACGAATAAGGAGATATAACAATGGCGCAGATTACAAATCATATTGAAAACTTTAAAATGAATATAAATGAGGATTTCGTAAGAAAAGCCCAGGAACTGGAGCCAGCTCTTCACTACAAAACAGTCCGGCCCGCGCAGCTCGTCTCATTCCAGCCTTCAGATGCCCCAGACAAGCCCAATGGCTGGGACCTCCCGGTCCATAACAGGGCAGACCGGGTCTTTGACTGGATTCCCTGCCGTATGCAGCCCGTGGAAGCACTGGATACCATGCCTCTGTCAAAGGGCAGTTCCGTGTGCCTGGATTTCGGCACCCACCATGTGGGTTATATATCCTTCCGCCTGACGCCTGCAGGCAGTCCGCCTGACGCTCCGGCCCATATACGGATTAAGCTGGGGGAAATGCCCTGTGAAATTATGGAGGACACCGCATCCTACCGGGGCTCCATCAGCAGCAGCTGGATCCAGGAGGAATACCTTCATATTGATGAGCTGCCGGCCAGAATCTCTCTGCCCAGGCGGTACGCTTTCCGCTACCTGGAACTGAAGGTCATGGACACCTCCCCCAAATACCAGGTGCTGCTAAGTGATGTATCCTGTGATACCGTCACTTCCGGCGACATGTCCCAGGTAGATCCCCTGAATGAAAATGTGCCGGAAGACCTGAAACGAATCGACGCCATAGCCCTTAAGACAATGGAGGACTGCATGCAGTCTGTGTTTGAGGATGGCCCCAAACGCGACCGGCGCCTATGGATTGGAGACTTAAGGCTCCAGGCTCTGACCAATTACGAAACATTTAAGAACTATGATCTGGTAAAGCGGTGCCTGTACCTGTTTGCCGGACTTACCCAAAACGAACATCATGTAGGCGCCTGCCTGTTCCTGCGGCCGGCCCCGATGGTAGATGATACTTCCCTGTTTGACTATGGCCTGTTCTTTATTTCCTGTCTCCATGACTATTATCAGGCCACCGGAGACCGGGAAACCCTGATGCAGCTGTGGCCTGCTGCTTACCACCAGGCTGAGCTTGCGCTAAAACGTCTGGATGGCAGAGGCGTGGTAAAAGACAGCGGCGACTGGTGGTGCTTCCTGGATTGGAATGACAGTCTGAACAAACAGGCCGGCGCACAGGGCGTCCTGATTTACACCCTGAGGCAGGCCCTTTCTTTAGCCCGGCTTATGTGCAGTGAGACATCCGGGGCAGAATCCGTCAAACAGTTGGAGAGCTGGATAGAAACCGCTGTCCGCGGAGCCCTGGAATATCTGTGGGATAAGGAACTGCGGTTCTTCATAAGCGGACAGAACCGCCAGGTGTCCTGGGCCTCTCAGATATGGCTGGTCCTGGCGGGTGTGCTGGACCAGGAGTCAAACCGCAGACTGCTGGAACATCTTGTAAAGGAGGAC
>OKFX01000288.1_pt1 | contig 22871 bp, 13 predicted proteins | sample 1633441 | NCBI WGS metagenome assembly OKFX01 (sample SAMN04436775, study PRJEB24849) | human gut metagenome | biome: human gut; feature: NICU; material: stool | host: Homo sapiens | place: USA: Saint Louis, MO | collected 2011-03-21
GCACAGGCCGTAAACGGCATGGTGCTGTCTGACGGGACCCGGGTGCTGGCAAAAGAACTGACGGAGCACCGGATTGCAGTGGTTCTCAGAGGAGAGGGATTAAGCGATGCTATCAGTTGTACGGACCCCGGTACCACGGAGGAGGGGAAGAAGGTATCCGGACCCAGGGCTTTGGACGGCAGTGAGAAGGCGCAGAAGACAGCAGATGCCCTGTGGGAATTCACAAAAAAAGCATACGGCATCTTAAAGGAGCATCCCATTAATAAGGAGAGGATCCAAAAGGGGCTTAAGCCGGCCAATATCATCCTGACCAGGGGAGCCGGACAGAAGACGGAGATGGTTTCCCTAAAGGACAGGTACAAAATCAGGGCCGCCTGTGTGGCAGGAGATAAAACAGTGGGAGGTATTGCCCGGCTGGCAGGTATGGATTACTATATCAGGGACAGCTTTACAGGAAGCTTTGACACAGACCTTATGGGAAAGGCCAGGCTGGCGGCAGAGCTTCTAAAGGAAAAGAAATACGACTGGGTGGTGCTCCATATCAAGGGCACGGATCTGGCGGGCCACGATAACCGTCCGGATAAGAAGAAGGAGATTGTGGAACAGACAGACCAAATGCTGGGCTATCTTCTTAATGAGCTGGATTTGGAACAATGCTATATTTCCTTTACGGCAGACCATTCCACACCCTGTAAGGTGGGGGATCACAGCGGGGATGGCGTCCCCACCTTTATTGCCGGCGGCGATGTCAGGCGGGATAAGGTGGATATGGCCGGGGAACGCTACTTCATGGAGGGAGCCCTGGAGGGGCTGACAGCCAACGATATATTCCGGCTCCAGATGAACTACATGGGATTCATGGAAAAGGTGGGATCCTGATACCAAAACTGTGATAGAAAGAAGGCCTGAGGCGGCGAAACTGCTGCTTCAGGTCTTGAGGTTTGTGTAGGTTCAGGTCTTGGGTTTGCCAACTTGACACGGGTCGGGAATCATGGTACGATAAAACATATTCTTTTGTAGGATAAGACGGTAGAGCAATCTGCCGTTTTTTTACATTTGGTACGTCGGAAAAGCCCCCGCCTTCATGACAAGGGGCAGGAGCTTTTAGACGTGCCGGAGTGCTTTGGGAAACATCTGCCCGCTTTTTATCAATCCACTTTTGCTTTGTCCAGCGCCGTGTTGATGGCATTCAGGAGGGCAGTGGAGGTATAGCGGGAGGTGCTGGGATATGTAAGGTTCTCCGTGGACTGATTGCTTATAATCTGGCTGGCCAGATCATCCAGGGTGGGCTGCATCAGCGGGTACATGGTGGTGACAGCCTCGCTTAAGGGAACCAGGTCAATGGAGGTGATGCGGTTCTTATCCACAGTTACCTTTACATTCACATCTTCGCTGCCAAGGGTCAGTGCCGCGCTGTATACGCCCGGCAGGTAGCCGGCAGGTTCAGCGGAAACGGAAACGTTGTCCTTCCCAGGCCGGAACATGATGAAACAGAGGGTAATTAAAAGGATGGCAAGGCCTACGAAGATTGCGGTGTAGATGATTTCCTTCATCCTTAGTACCACAATTTTGGTTTTAGAGCTCATAGTCAGGACCTCTAAGATAGTTTGTTAAAGCTTATGTTGCAGGGCGGGGAAATATGAGAAGTTTTCGTTGTCCCGTCTGCTGGAAGGAGAGAGAAAAGTGGCGTTGCAGTTTATATTGGGAGGAGCAGGCTCAGGAAAGACCAGAATGCTCTATGACCGGGTCATAAAGGAGTCCATGGAGCATCCGGAACAAAAGTACCTGGTTGTGGTGCCGGAGCAGTTTACCATGCAGACACAGAAGGAAATCATCCGTCTCCATCCCAGACACGGGATTATGAATATAGATATCCTCAGCTTTAAGCGTCTGGCTTACCGGGTATTCGAGGACCTGGGGGTCAGAATCCCGGTTGTACTGGATGATATGGGAAAATCCATGGTGCTGCGCAAGGTGGCCGGGTTAAAGAGAGGAAAGCTGTCCCTCTACAGTGGGCATCTGGAGCAGACCGGCTTCATCGGCCAGCTTAAGTCCCAGATCTCGGAGCTGTACCAGTACGGTATCACACCGGATATGCTGAGGGACGTGCGGGGGGAGGCGGATTCTCCTCTTCTGGCCCAGAAGCTTGAGGACCTGGAGGTGATTTACAGCGGTTTCAGGGAGTATATAGAGAGCCACTATATCACGGCTGAGGAGATTCTGGACATCCTGTGCAGGGAGCTTCCAAAGTGGGAACCCCTCAAAGACAGCATCATTCTTCTGGACGGATATACCGGCTTTACTCCGGTCCAGTACAGGCTGGTGGAGCTGTTCCTGATGCACGCCAGGGAGGTGGTATGTACGGTTACCATTGATTCCAGGGAAAACGCCTACAAGGAGAGCAGTATCCAGCATCTGTTTTATATGAGCCGTCATACGGTGTGCCGCGTGGCCTCCATGGCAAAGCAGCATGGAATCCCGAAGAAGGAGGACATAATCTGCAGCCGGCGTCCGGCCTGGAGATATGATGAGAGCCCGGAGCTGGATTTTCTGGAACAGAACCTGTACCGGTACTCCGGCAGGACCTGGGAGGGAAAGGAAGAGCGCATACAGGTGTACAAGGGACGCAACCCGGCAGGGGAGGCTGCCTACGTGTGCAGCAGGATTGAGCAGATGATAAAGGAGGAAGGGATGCGTTACCGGGATGCCGCCGTCATTACCGGGGACCTTCCATCCTGTGAACGGGAGCTGGCCCACCAGTTTGATGAGGCCGGGATTCCCTATTTCCTGGATGATAAGAAGAGTATTCTGGAAAATCCCATGGTGGAGCTGATACGGGCAGCGTTAGAGATGGTGAAGGATTTCTCTTATGAGAGCGCGTTCCGGTATCTGAAAACAGGACTGGTGTATGATAAGGCTGGGAGTACAGAGGAGAGGGCGTCGGCAGATACAGCGGCAGATACGTCCGGGGATGCAGGGGAGGCAGATGCTGGGAGCGGATTTGACGGTTCCAGGGAACATGCAGAGCAGATGACGGACCGGCTGGAAAATTATGTGCGGGCCCTGGGCATACGGGGGTGGAAGCGCTGGGATTCCTGTTGGGAACGGCAGTACAGAGGCGGTGAAAAGCTGAACCTTAAGGAGCTGAACCAATACCGCATGTGGATACTGGAGCCTCTGCGGCCTCTGCGGGAGGCATTTAAGGCAGAGGGAGCCACCATTGCCTCTGTGACGGCAGCTCTTCGCCAGTTCCTGGAGCACATGGAGCTGAGGGAAAAGCTGGAGGAGTACAGGGATTACTTTCTGGAGCGAAAAGAGCCGGGGGATGAGAACCTGGCCAGGGAATATGGCCAGGTCTATGACCGCGTACTGGAACTGTTTGAGCGGCTGGAAGGGCTTTTGGGCGCGGAAAAAGCGGATATGAAGAACTATATCCAGATTCTGGACGCCGGTTTCCAGGAAATCCAGGTGGGTGTGATTCCGGCCACGGTAGACCAGGTTATGGTGGGTGATATTACCCGAAGCCGTCTGGAAGCAGTGAAGGTACTGTTTTTCGTAGGAGTAAACGAGGGAACGGTGCCCCAGAGAAAGAACGGGGGAAGCCTTTTATCGGACCGTGACAGGGCGGCTCTCAGGAAAATGGATATAGAGCTGGCTCCCACGGTAAAAGAGGATGGCTGCATCCAGAAATTTTATCTGTATCTTATGATGTCAAAGCCCTCCCGACAGCTGGTGCTCACTTACGCCGGACGGCAAGAGCCAGAGACCCTCCAATCTCATGGGAGAAGTGGGAAAGCTGTTTCCCGGAATGAAAACCCTGGACGAGCATTCCGTGGAATGGCCGGTGCGGACCGGGAGGGATGCCAGGGAGATGCTTATACAGGGGCTTCGGGGAATGCAGGAACAGGGGGAGGATGACAGGGAGCGGGAGGAAGCTGCCTTTATGCAGCTCTTCCAGCATTTTTATACATCGCAGGAGCACCGGGATAAGGTGAGGCAGCTGGTGGACGCTGCTTTTTATTCCTATGAGGAAAGGGGAATCGGACGGGCAGCTGCCAGAGACCTTTACGGCAGGGAACTGCAGGGCAGCGTAACCCGGCTGGAGCAGTTCGCCTCCTGTGCCTACGCCCATTTCCTGCGGTATGGTCTGGAACTGATGGAGCGGCAGGAGTACGAGCTGGAGGCAGTGGACATGGGCAACCTGTTCCACCAGTCCATCGACAGATGCTTTGCCTCCATGAAGGACAGAGGGCAGGATTGGCGGGAGCTGACCGAAGAGGGGAGAAAGAGCCTTGTAAAGGAATGCGTGACCCAGGTAACGGAGGAATACGGCAACACAATTATGTCCAGCTCAGCCCGCAACGCGTATCTGGCAGGCAGGGTGGAACGGATTACGGACCGCACCATATGGGCCCTGGCAGAGCAGGTGAAAAAGGGCGACTTTGAGCCGGTGGGATTCGAGGTGTCCTTTTCAGCCATTGATAACCTGAAGGCCATGCGCATCGGCCTGTCAGAGGATGAAGAGCTGCAGCTTCGCGGACGTATTGACCGCATGGACCTGTGCAGGGATGAGGACCATGTCTATGTAAAGATTATTGACTATAAGTCAGGAACCACATCCTTTGACCTGGCTGCCCTGTTTTATGGGTTGCAGCTTCAGCTGGTGGTCTATATGGATGCGGCGGTGGAGATGGAGGAGAGGAGACATCCGGACAAGGAGGTGGTTCCTGCCGGTATCTTCTACTACCACATAGGTGACCCGATAGCGGATAAGCAGGAAGGAATGGATGAAAGGGATATCGAAAAACAGATATTAAAGCAGCTCAGGATGAACGGTCTGGTAAACAGTGAACTGGATATTATCCGGCATCTGGACCGAGAGATAGAGAAGGAATCCGATGTGATACCCGTAGCGATCAAGGATGGTTATGTCCAGGAAAGCCGCTCGTCCGTGGCCAGCACCAGACGTTTTCAGGATCTGCGCCGGTTTGTGAACCGGAGGCTCAGGGAAGCCGGGCAGGATATACTGATGGGAAATGTGGACTTAAAGCCTTACAAACAGGGAAACAGGACAGCCTGCGACTATTGCCCCTACCATGCAGTGTGCGGGTTCGATACCAAGACAGCAGGCTATGGATACCGCAAGCTCAAGGGACTTAAGCCTGAGGAAATCTGGGCGGAATTGGAATCTGAAGGAGACGAGGAAACAGATGGCAGTGAATTGGACCAGTAAACAGCAAGAGGTTATAGACAGCAGAAACAGGAACCTTCTGGTGTCCGCGGCAGCGGGCAGCGGTAAGACGGCCGTGCTGGTGGAACGTATCATCCAGATGATAAGCGAAGGAGACCGCCCCCTGGATATTGACCAGCTGCTGGTAATGACGTTTACCAATGCAGCTGCGGCCGAGATGCGGGAGAGGATAGGCGCCGCAGTGGAGCAGAAGCTGAAGGAACGTCCTGAGGACGAGCATCTGTGGCTCCAGGCAGCCCTGATCCCCCAGGCCCAGATTACCACCATTGACAGCTTCTGCCTGAATATCATCCGCAGCCATTATAATAGCCTGGACATAGATCCGGCCTTCCGTATCGGGGATGAGGGGGAGCTGTCCCTTCTGCGGGGGGACTGTATGGGGGAAATGTTGGAAAACTGTTACGATGAGGCGGATGAGGAGTTTGGAAGGTTCGTGGAGCATTTCGGACGGGGAAAGTCAGACAGGGGAATCGAGGATGTGATTCTCCAGGCATGGCAGTTTTCCCAGAGCCATCCATGGCCGCAGGAATGGCTTGCAGCCTGTCAGAAGGAGCTGGAGGAGGAAAGCATCGGGGAAATGGAGGAAAGCCCCTGGATGGTGTTCCTGATGGAGGATGTGGCCAGACAGATGGCAGAGCTTTCCGGGCAGCTGGGGGAAGCCCTTGATGTGTGCCTGGAGGAAAACGGCCCCCTGGCATACGAGCCCATGCTCATAAGCGACAAAAGTAAAATCGAGGCCATAGGAAGGGCCGCTTCCACAGGCAGCTTTGAAGCTCTGTATAACAGCCTGCAGAACATGAGCTTCGACCGTCTGGCATCCATCCGGAGCAAGGATATTGACGGTGATAAGAAGGCATTTGTAAGCGCATGCAGGGACCGGGTCAAGAAGGCCGTGGCAAAATGCAGGGAGCTCTACGGCCAGCAGAGTCCGCAGGAAGTAGTGGAAAGCATGAGAGGGACCAGAAGGGTCATCCGGGAGCTCTTAAGGCTTACAGGCATGTTCGACCAGGCATACAGGGATGCCAAGCGGGAGCGGAACGTGCTGGATTTTAATGATTTGGAGCATCTGGCGCTGGAGGTTCTGTATGTGCAGGAGGAAAACGGAAACGGGGAAGAAAGGGTTTCCCGCCGTCCGTCCCAGGTGGCAGACGAGCTCAGCCGGCAGTATGAGGAGATATTGGTGGACGAGTACCAGGACAGCAATTATGTCCAGGAAGCATTGATTACCAGCATTTCCAGGGAGCGGTTCGGTTATCCCAACGTATTTATGGTGGGGGATGTAAAGCAGAGCATATACAGGTTCCGTCTGGCCAGGCCGGAGCTGTTTATGGATAAATATGAAAAATATTCCAGGCAGGGCGGACCGTACCAGATGATTGAATTACAGCAGAACTTCCGGAGCAGGGAGTCTGTGCTGACCAGTGTCAATGATGTGTTTTATCAAATCATGACAAAGAATCTGGGAGGAATCACATACACGCCTGAGACAGCCCTTTATCCTGGAGCGGTATTTGAGGAAGTGAACAGGAAAACGGTTTGTGGCCCGGGACTGGAAGAGGGGGAGTCTGACACGCAGGAATCCGGCCCTGTTTCCTTCCTTTCAGGAACGCCTACGGAGCTTCTCATGGTGGATACGGGCGCGGAAGCACTGAAGCAGCTGGATGAAGACTCCCTTGATTATACGGCAAAAGAGCTGGAAGCCAGACTGATTGCCGGAAGGATACGCCAGCTGGTAAGCCAAGGCCAGGGGCTTTTGGTGTGGGACAAATCCAGGGGAGCTTACCGCAGGGCCCGTTACGGCGACATGGTTATCCTGCTCAGAAGCATGACGGGATGGTCGGAGGTATTTGTAAATGTGCTGATGAATGAAGGCATCCCGGCTTTTGCCCAGACCAGGACAGGATATTTCAACACGGTTGAGGTGGAGACGGTTCTCAGCCTTCTGTCTGTTGTTGATAATCCCATGCAGGATATTCCGCTGGCAGCCGTTATGCGCTCGCCCATTGTGGGGATGGATGATGAGGAGATGGCCTGGATGATGGCCGCCTACAAGCGGAATTCCAAAAAGGGCCAGGACCGGGGCGTATACGGGGCATGGAGGCTCTGGCTGGAGGAAGGGCCGGTGCCGGAGGAAGAACTGGAGCAGGAGGAAGGACTGAGGCCGGGAGAAGGGCCTGGGCCGGAGGAAGAACCGGAGCAGGAGGAAGGTCTGGGGCCGGGAAAAGGGCCGGGGCCGGAGGAAAATCCTGACAGGGAAGAAGGCTTAATCACAGTGGGATTATGCAGCATACCGGCAGAGGCAGCCCATTCCATTTCCCTTAAATCCCTTAAGCTGTCACTCCTTATGGAACGGCTGCGGGGGGAGGCAAGGCATCTGCCCATCCATGAGCTGCTGTACCGGGTATACAAGGAGAGCGGATATTACGACTATGTATCCGCCATGCCGGCCGGGGAGACGAGACGGGCCAACCTGGACATGCTGGTGGAAAAGGCAGCTGCCTATGAATCCACCAGCTACAAGGGTCTGTTTCATTTTGTAAGGTACATTGAAAAACTGAAGAAATTTGATACGGATTTCGGTGAGGCCAGCGTGGCCGGTGAGCAGGACAATACGGTGCGCATCATGAGTATTCACAAGAGCAAAGGTCTGGAATTCCCAGTGGTATTTCTGGCTGGCCTGGGAAAGCGGTTTAACAAGCAGGATGCGTACGGACAGATTCTTCTGGATGCGGATTTAGGGGCAGCGGCAGATTTCCTGGACCTGGAGCTGCGGGTCAAGGCGCCGACTCTTAAAAAGCAGGCATTGAAGCGTCGGATGGAGCTGGAAACAATGGGGGAGGAGCTCAGGGTCCTTTATGTGGCCATGACCAGGGCCAAGGAAAAGCTGATTATGACAGCCGCGGATAAGTCACTGGAGAATAAGCTGGGAAAATGGAAGGACATTCCCCTGTCCCAGGGCCAGCTGCCCTATACCATACTGGCTTCAGCCAATTCCTGCCTGGACTGGCTCCTTATGGCCCAGCCCGCTATTCCTGCCGCCCACATGGAAATGCGCCAGATTCAGGTAAAAGATCTGATTGGCGAGGAAATTACCCGGCAAATCATACGGAAGATGAAAAAGGAAGACCTTCTGAACCTGGATGGGGAGAGGGTGTATGATGCAGCATTTGGAACACATCTCAGAAAAGTCCTGGAATATGAATACCCTTATGAATCAGATACCGGACTGTACGCTATGGTGTCTGTATCCGAGCTCAAAAAACAGAGCCAGATAGGACGGGCAGAGGATGCCATTGGCACGGACCGTGACAATCTGGAGGGGGCAGCCCTTGGTGAGCTGACGGCGCTGAGGGGAAAACAGGATGTGGCAGGCTCCGGATTCAGGGAATTAGGAGAACAGAATAAACCATCTTCATCCGGCCCAAACCGCGGAGCTCTGCGGGGAACCGCATACCACGCGGTTCTGGAGCATATCCGGTTCCATGAGATACACAGCCTGTCAGAGGTAAAGCCGGTGGTGGATGAGCTTCTGGAGAACGGATTTCTGGACCAGGAAGCCCGTGACTTTATTAATCCCAATGTCATATGGAATTTCCTGTCCAGTCCCTTGGGAACCCGTATGGCGAAAGCACAGGCAGAGGGACGCATCCATAAGGAGCAGCAGTTTATCATAGGCATACCTGCCAGGGAAATGGGCCTTGGTGATTCCGACGAGCTGGTACTTATCCAGGGAATCATCGACGCCTATCTGGAGGAAGAGGACGGACTGGTCCTTATTGACTATAAAACAGACCATGTGCCGGAGGGAAGTCCGGAACAAGGGGCAAAGATGCTGGCAGAGCGCTACAGAGTCCAGCTGGACTATTATGAGCGCGCATTGACCCAGCTGACTGAGAAACATGTAAAAGAGCGCATTATTTATTCCCTTGCGCTTCAGATGAGTATAAACGTATGAAAGAAGGAATCAGGATGAATCAGAAAAGAGAAGTAAGAACCGTATCCCTCATTGGACTGGGAGCCATTGGCTGTTTCCTGGCCAGTCATCTGGGGCCTCTGATGGGAGATAATCTGCGTGTGATTGCAGGGGGCAGCCGCCGTGAACGTCTGGAACAGGAAGGCGTCATGGTCAATGGGGTCCGCCACCATTTCAACATCGTATCTCCGGAGGAAACCTGCGGTCAGGATTATCCGGATTTAGCTATTATCATCACCAAGTTTCCTGCCCTGTCCCAGGCTTTGGAGGACATGAGAAACCAGATTGGACCGGATACCCTTATCATGGCCCCGTTAAACGGGGTGGAGGCAGAGGAAAAGGTGGCAGCGGTATATGGATGGGATAATCTGCTGTATTCCCTGGCAAAGGTAAGCGTGGTCATGAAGGACGGGTGCGCCTCCTTTAATCCAAAGGCTGCCCGGATTGAAATGGGGGAGAAGCACAATGAGACAGTGTCCCCCAGGGTACAGGCCGTGAAGGAGCTGTTTGAGGGGGCGGGCATACGTACCGTTGTTCCGGAGGATATGGAGCGGGCCATCTGGTATAAATACATGTGCAATGTCAGTGAGAACCAGAGCGCCGCTGTCCTGGGCATCCCCTTTGGGGCCTGGAGTGTCAGCGCAGATGCCAATTTTATCCGTGAGAAGCTGATGCGGGAGGTCATAGCCATTGCGCAAAAGAAAGGAATCGACCTCTCGGAAAAGGATATGGAAAAACAGGCCAGCGTGCTTAAGGACGTGCCTCCTAAAAATAAACCGTCCACCCTCCAGGACATTGAGGCAGGCCGCAAGACCGAGGTGGAAATGTTCGGAGGCACCATCATCCGTATGGGCCGTGAGCTGGGAGTGCCTACGCCTTATAATGAAATGTTCTACCATGGAATTAAGGTGCTGGAGCAGAAGAATGAGGGGTTGTTTTAAGAAAAATACGGTGTCACCTGCGCTGGGGAGAGGCAGATGGAAATAAGAAAAGACGGATGACCATTCCCACGGTCCATCCGTCTTTCCTTATTTCCTGCCTATATAGCCACAGGAATCTTCTCGCTAAAGGTGTGATACTGATAATGTTCCAGCCGGAAGCTGTCAGTGGTGAACTGATAGAAATTCTGGATGGAAGTGTCCATGGACAGGGTTGGACCTGGGTAAGGCTCCCGTTTCAGCAACTCCTCCACCATGGGTATATGCCGGTCGTAGATATGGGCGTCTGCAATAACATGGACCAATTCGCCGGGTTTCAGGCCGCTTACCTGCGCCAGCATGTGGAGCAGGACCGCATACTGGCATACGTTCCAGCTGTTGGCTGTCAGCATATCCTGGGAGCGCTGGTTTAAGATACCGTTCAGGGTATTACCGGAGACATTGAAGGTCATGCTGTAGGCGCAGGGATAGAGGTTCATTTCGCATAGATCATGGTGGTTGTAGATATTGGACATGATCCGGCGGCTTAAGGGATTGTGCTTCAGGTCATACAGGATGCGGTCTACCTGGTCAAAATCCCCTTCCTTATAATGGTGCTTTACACCCAGCTGGTAGCCGTAGGCCTTGCCTATGCTGCCGTTCTCATCTGCCCATGAATCCCAGATGTGGCTGTTCAGGTCATGGATGTTGTTGGATTTTTTCTGCCATATCCACAGAAGCTCGTCCACTGCCGACTTAAAGGCAGTGCGTCGCAGGGTGATGACGGGAAATTCCCTGGTAAGATCGTAGCGGTTCACGATGCCAAAGCGCTTGATGGTGTGGGCCGGGGTGCCGTCCTCCCATACCGGACGCACGTCATAGTCTGTATCCCAGACGCCGTGTTCTAATATATCGTTGCAGTTTTGTATGAATATCTGGTCTGCGTAGCTCATGTTCATTGTCCTCCATTTTAAATATGGAATCATTATAACAGAGGACACCTTTTCTTTCAAAGGGTTTCATGATATAATCGGTCAAGACCGGTGAACGGGACAGGGATAAACAGATACCTGGAAGAAAATGGGAGGTATTCACATATGAATCTGATTGTTGCAGTGGATGAGAAATGGGGAATAGGTAAGGACGGCGGTCTCCTTGCGCATCTCCCGGAGGATATGAAGTATTTCAGAGAGACCACCAGTGGCAGGACCGTGGTCATGGGACGCAGGACCCTGGAGAGCTTTCCCGGTGGAAAGCCCCTGAAGAACCGCGTAAATATGGTTTTGTCCAGAAATGAATCGTATTCTCCTGAGGGTGTGCAGGTGTACCACAGGGCGGAGGATGTGCTGGAGGCATTAAAGGACTGTAATGAGGATGATGTGTTCATCATCGGCGGAGGCATGATATACAGGGAGTTTCTTCCCTACTGCAATAAGGCATATGTGACCTACATCCACAGGACCTTTGAGGTGGACACGGATTTTGAAAATCTGGATCAGGATGAAAACTGGAAACTGGAGTCGGTCAGCGATGGCAGGGAGCATGAGGGCATTTCCTTTGAATTCAGAATATACAGAAGGGTAAGGTGAGGGAATATTGAATCTTTGCGTGACAGCGGACAGGCATTGGGCCATCGGCAAGGACGGCAGGCCACTGGTTACGATTCCGGCCGACCGGCAGATGTTTCTTAAGGAGACGGCCGGCAAGGTGGTGGTCATGGGGCGCAGGACCCTGGAGGGACTGCCGGGAGGACAGCCCTTTGGAAACCGGGTAAATATTGTCCTGACCCATGATATGCAGTATAAGGTAAAGGGCGCAGTGGTCTGCCACAGCCTGGAGGAGGCGCTTAAGGCGCTTAAGGATTACGATGAAGGTGATATCTATATCATAGGAGGGGAGAGCGTTTACCGGCAGTTCCTTCCCTATTGCACAACGGCCCATGTGACCAGTATTGATTATACCTATGACGGGGATGCATACTTTCCTGATTTGGAAGAGGAAGAGGGATGGTATCTGGCGGAAGAGGGGGACGAACAGACCTATTTTGACCTCTGTTATACCTTCCGGAGGTTCCGGAGAAAAAAGTAATAAAAAAATTGTTCAACACGCTGAAAAAAAGAAAATAATTTTTGAAAAAATTTAAAAACCGGTTGTAACATGAAGCAGAAAATGTTAATATAAAGCTTGTGCGAGGGTAAATTCTCACAAGCTTCTTAAAAAACAGGAGAACGGGGGAATATATAGTGAAACAGGATGGAACATTATTTACACTTGAAAATGATGAGCTTCTAGTTACTGTTGCCCGCCGCGGTGCAGAACTTACCAGGATTTATGACAAGAAAGCGGACCGCGAAGTGCTTTGGTGCGCTGAACCGTCTGTGTGGAACAGACACGCTCCTGTGCTTTTTCCGTTTGTGGGAAAATGTTATGAGGGAGCGTATGTCCATGATGGGAAAGAATACGGCATGACGCCCCACGGCTTTGCAAGGGATATGGATTTTGAACCTCTTCTCTGTGATATGGACGAATGCTGGTTCCGTTTGAAGGACACGCCGGAGACATATGAAAAGTATCCGTTCCATTTCGAGGTGGAGATTGGTCACAGGCTGGAAGGCAGAACCATCGAGGTTATGTGGAAGGTTGCCAATACGGATTCAGGCGAGATGCTGTTTATGATGGGCGGACATCCTGCTTTTCAGGTGCCGGAAGGGAAAAACATATACGATTTCACCTTTGAGTTTAACCGGAGAGGGTGCAGGGAGGGACAGTTTACGGATTGTCTCCATTATCTTGCGCCTAATGCGAACGGCTATGAGAAGGAAGAACTTCAGGGAAATTTGAAGCTGTCAGAGGGCCGGGTGCCGCTGACAAAAGGATTTTTCGATACAGCTCTTACATATATGTTTGATGAAGCACAGGTCAGCAGCGTGAGCCTGATGGTGGATGGAAGCCCCTATGTGACGTTGGAATGCAGCGATTTCCCATATTTGGGAATATGGACAATGGAGGCCACCCATCCCTTTGTATGTCTGGAACCATGGTACGGTATCTGCGCATCAGATGGATATAAGGGGGAATTGAAGGACAGAAGGGGAATCATATCGTTGCCCGGATGGGAAAACTGGCAGAAGAGCTACCAGATCCGGGTGGAATAACAATGAATGTCACGTCCGGATGCGCGGCGAAATCCAGCTGAGGACGCGAGTATATATTACTAGGAGGAGAACCATGTATAAGATTGTAAAATCAGAATGCCTGGCAGATAAGATATATCTGATGGACGTGGAAGCACCGCGTATAGCCAGGGCCTGTCAACCAGGCGAATTTGTAATTGTCAAGATGGACGAAGTAGGAGAGAGAATCCCGTTAACCATCTGTGACTACGACCGTGAGAAGGGCCTGGTAACCATCGTGTTCCAGATTGTGGGAGCATCCACAGAGCGTATGGCCGGACTGAAGGCCGGAGACAGCTTCGCAGATTTCGTAGGTCCCCTGGGACAGCCTTCCGAATTCGTGAAGGATGACCTGGAGGAAGTAAAGAAGAGACGTTATCTCTTTGTAGCCGGCGGCGTGGGAAGCGCGCCTGTTTACCCACAGGTAAAATGGCTGAAAGAGCGCGGCATTGACGTGGATGTGGTGGAAGGCGCCAAGACCAAGGACATGCTGATTTTGGAAGAGGAAATGAGATCTGTTGCAGGAAAACTCTACATTACCACAGATGACGGTTCCTATGTGCGCAAGGGCATGGTAACCGACGTTGTCAAGGATTTGGTGGAGAACCAGGGCAAGAAGTACGATGTCTGTGTTGCCATCGGACCTATGATTATGATGAAATTTGTCTGCAAGCTCACCAAGGAGCTGGGAATCCCAACCATCGTCAGCATGAACCCAATCATGGTGGACGGCACAGGAATGTGCGGCGCCTGCCGTGTAAGCGTTGGCGGGGAAGTGAAGTTCGCATGTGTGGACGGACCTGAGTTTGACGGCCATCTGGTAGATTTCGACCAGGCCATGAAGCGCCAGCAGATGTACAAGACAGAAGAGGGCAGAGCCATCTTAAGGCTGCGTGAGGGTGCTACCCATCACGGCGGATGCGGAAACTGCGGAGGTGAGGAATAATGGACGTATTAAAGAAGATACCCGTAAGGGAACAGGACCCAAAGGAGAGGGCAACGAATTTTAAGGAAGTATGTCTGGGATATAACCAGGAAGAAGCCCAGGAAGAAGCTTCCCGCTGCATTAACTGTAAGAATGCAAAATGTATCCAGGGATGCCCGGTTGCCATCAATATACCAAAGTTCATTGCAGAAGTAAAAGAAGGAAAATTTGAGGATGCAGCAAATACCATAGCAGAATCCAGCGCCCTTCCCGCAGTATGCGGACGTGTATGCCCTCAGGAGAGCCAGTGCGAAGGCAAATGTATCCGCGGCATCAAAGGCGAGCCTATTTCCATCGGAAAGCTGGAGCGTTTCGTGGCAGACTGGTCCAGGGAAAATGGATTCGTACCGGCTAAGCCAGAGAAAACCAACGGCATCAAGGTAGCTGTAATCGGTTCCGGCCCTGCAGGACTTACCTGCGCAGGCGACCTTGCAAAGATGGGATACGAAGTAACCATCTTCGAGGCCCTTCATGAGCCAGGCGGCGTGCTTACATATGGAATTCCTGAATTCCGTCTTCCAAAGTCCGGCGTGGTACAGCCTGAAATCGACAACGTAAGGAAACTGGGCGTTAAGATTGAGACCAATGTTATCATCGGTAAATCCGTGACCATAGACGAGCTGATGGATGAGGAAGGCTTTAAGGCCGTATTCATCGGTTCCGGCGCAGGACTTCCCAAGTTCATGGGAATTCCAGGTGAGAACGCCAACGGTGTATTCTCTGCCAACGAGTATCTGACCAGAAGCAACCTGATGAAGGCCTTCCGTGATGATTACGATACGCCAATCTACCTGGGCAAGAAGGTAGCAGTTGTAGGCGGCGGAAACGTTGCCATGGATGCTGCCAGAACAGCACTCCGTCTGGGCGCAGAGGTGCATGTAGTGTACAGAAGAAGCGAAGCTGAGCTGCCTGCCCGTGTGGAGGAAGTACATCATGCAAAAGAAGAGGGAATTATCTTCAATCTGCTGACCAATCCGGTAGAGATTCTGACCGACGACAACGGCTGGGTTAAGGGAATGGTAGTGCGCAAGATGGAACTGGGCGAGCCGGATGCATCAGGCCGCCGCAGACCGGTAGAGGTTGCCGGATCGGATTACACCATTGATGTGGACGCTGTCATCATGTCCCTTGGAACCTCTCCAAACCCACTGATTTCTTCCACCACAGAAGGCCTTGAGACCAACAAGTGGAAATGTATCATTGCAGATGAGAGCAACGGCAAGACCACCAAGGAAGGCGTATATGCAGGCGGCGATGCCGTAACAGGCGCTGCAACCGTAATCCTTGCCATGGAGGCAGGCCGCGCAGGTGCAAGAGGAATTGATGAATACCTTAATGGAAATAAATAGGTAAATATAGTATCTGAAATATAGAAAGCCGGTATCCGGGGTATGTCTGTTGTGGACAGAAGAGCCTGGATGCCGGTTTTTTTGTAGTGGTGGATTGGGCGATGGTGTGTGTGGTTTATGGAGTTTGGTATGTGTGGCTGTGGTGGGGATGGGGGTGTTGGTGGGTGGATTGTTGGTGAAGTGTGGTGATGGCAGTGGTAGCAGGAGTGGAAGACAACGGATTTTACTTTTACATTTCTCCCGCGAAAACAGAAGAGAAATGGTTCTGCGGAGAGAAATAAAAACGAGTTGTGGAGAGAAATAAAAATGAGTTGGGTATTGACGCTTTAAGGGTATATATGATATTCTATATAAAATCGTACGGAAGTCTCTGTGCAGGATTCTTATTAGCAGTTTCATGATCGTTTGGCTGGTTCAGCCGTTTTTCACGTAGGGATGATTAAAAAAGGTGGTGATGCGTGTTTTATTGCCTTATTCAGTATGCAGCGGTGTGTTTGGATTATATCTGTAAGTTTCTTAAAATCAGTACTGTTTATCAGTAGTCAGTTGTGTTCGTTAATCAATATTCTTGAAAAATCAGAGGGATTGTTTGTACTTGAAAATTGAATCATATTATTTTGCGCGCCTTGAAACTTCATTTTAGCTAAAAAAGGTGAAAATTCCCCTGCCTTTACAGGTGGTGTATGCGGATGGTGACGGGGGAGAACCGCCAGAAATAAACTTAACAGCAGCAGCGGGCGGAGAAAAACCGGTATTCCAGCTGATATGAGGTCAAACCATGGGGCTTTATAAGAGTTGGCTGTGCGTTGGTTAATAACCGGGCGCGGATGGAAATATCTGCTGATGAAAAATGGGGGACGGATCCGCATTTATGTATTGTGAGGCTCGTTTTGCTGTTATTGCGGGGGCGGTGTGGATTGCAGGGAGGAGGATGAAAATGGGAGATGGAATTTCAGATGGATTAGGGAGAGGAAAAATGTTTAGTGCTGTTTTATGTGAAGGAAAATGTAGGTGTGAGTAAGAAAATGGGATTTTGTGGGAGGAGGAGAGCAGGATAGCTGAAAGAGATGTGGCCCGGAAAAAAATGACCAGAGAGGAAAAGATGAAAGTGAAAGGGCTGAAAAAGAATAGGTTGAAAAAAAGATGACAGGACAGGCCATGACGATAGGGAATTAAGAGATGGGGAAAAGACTGGGGGAAATGATTGGAGGAGAAATAGCGGGGAGTGAAATAGCGGGAAGAAAAATTGCGGAAAGTGATATAAGGGGAAGTAACATAATGGGAATAGAAACAACCGAAAAGAAAACAGTTAAAAAGAAGGCCACCAAGAGAATTGATATCAACCGAATATTCAGACAGGGTATTACAGTACCCGTCCTGTCAGTCCTGTTATCAATCATGGCAGCAATGCCGGTTTATGCCAGTCAGTGGATGCAGGATGGCAATGGGTGGCGGTGGAAGAATGACAATGGAAGCTATCCTGAGAACTGCTGGCAGTGGCTGGACGGCAATCAGGACGGAATGGCGGAACATTATTATTTTGGCCCGGACGGATACATGATTTCAGATACCACGGCGCCGGATGGACAGCAGGTAAATGAAGAAGGAGCCTGGATAATGGATGGGGTGATCCAGAGGGAGGAGATGGCCGGAGCAGATAACAGAACATGGCAGATAAATATGTCGGAAACAGAGTACATACAGTTTACGGATATGGCAAACCGGATAAATGGTAAAAACAGAACATGGAACGGAGAAGAACCGGAACATCAGAGAACTAACCCAACCTCAACAGAAGATATTTCAACAGATGAATCAGCATACCATATTATTGAATTAGTCAATGCCGAGAGACAGAAAAGAGGGGAAAACGTATTATCTGTTAATCAGGAATTAATGGAAAATGCTGCTGCCAGGGCAGAGGAGGCATGTATATATTACAGTCACACGCGTCCCGATAAAAGTAAGTTTGATACGGCAATAACCGTGAAACGTTATTCCTCCGCAGAAAACCTGGCAAAGCTGTATTCCAGGGACGGTATGGAAATGATTGCAGAGGCGGCGGTCGAAAAATGGATGGATTCGGAGAGCCATAAGAAGCAATTGCTGGATGACAGATGGACGGAGACAGGGGCAGGTGTCTGTGAGAGCGGCGGATATATCTATATTTCACAGATATTCGTCAAAGGCATGTAGTATAAGGTTTTTTACCGGAGGAGAAAAAATGAGGATAATGAAGACACTGAAACGCATGATGGCATTGTTCCTTGCAGCAGTATTGGTATGTACAGCAATACGGACCACCAGCGGGGCCGGGGATTTGATTAATTTAAACCCATACCGCCAGGTGTTCCGGGGGAAGAATCTGAATGCTTTCGGAAGGACACACCGGGATATGAACATTTACCAGGTGGGTGAAGGGGCTGGGGCGCTGCCTGCATTATGTATACAGGAAGGCCACAAACTGCCGGACGGAAGTCCGGCCAAATACGAACAATATTATGTGGAGCCGGGGAAGCCGGTTCCTGTCATCGGGCCATTTGAGCGTTATCTGTCCATGGTGCTTGCCTATGAATGGCTGGTATCGGACAACTATTATGTTCCGGCGCGCTACGGGGTAGTCCAGGTTTATTACTGGGGATGCATGAATGGATATGAACATAACTGGGCATTGCAGAAGCAGGCCATGGAAAAATTCCAGGCAGTAATGAATGGGGATCCCATGGTTATGGTCTATTATGAGGAAATGAAGGCTCACATACTGGAGGGGGAAGCCCAGTTTAATGGGACGGGCAGTTCTTCCCTTCCTGCGTGGACTGGTTCTGTCCAAAAAATGACTTTGAAAGACGGGCATTATGAGCTTACACTGGATATCAGCAGCTGTCCGCAGCTTCAGGACACTTCCTGGTCCTTTCCGGATAATCAGTGGTCATATAAACTTGCGCCGGATGGCAGAAGTGTGACATTTCAGTACAATGGAAACCAGGAGCCCCAGGGAACAATTATGTCCGCGCAGATTTATGCTTATATCTTTACCCCTGCTGCATCTGAAAACCTTCAGAAGCAGTTGGGATGGCTGGATTTTAACCGGCCCATGGCATCTGTCTCCTTTTCGGTTGGAACAGATGCGGTTCTGCCGGGCAGCAGTGATTTGGAATTATACCGCCATTCTGAAACATTTCAGAGCAATTACAACATTGATTTAGAGAAATATTGTGCTGAGACGAATCAACCGTTAGAGGGAACGGTGTTCAACGTGTGGGAGGATTTTGATTTTTCTCAGGTAAATGAACAGGGATATGAGGAAGGTGAACCAGATGGGACCAGCGGGCAGGTCTACTTAAACTGCATGTCGCCGGAACCGGAAAATGATTATGTCTGTGATATATTGACCACGGATCCGGATGGATATGCAAGGCATAGCGATACCAGATATTATAATTACAGCAAAACATACTGTATGGGTCATCCTGCACCGGAATGGACTGAGTGCGACCATGAGGAGGATGAGGATTGCAGCTGTGACGAAGAAAATGACCGGCTTCGCGGACAGTGGAGGGCAGAACAGGAATTGTGTGCAGCCACTTGTGATTTCCATGCCCTGAACAATGATGAGGACAACCGCGAACAGGACACTTCGGCTATGGAAGCCATGCTGGCGGATCGGGATGAGACGTATGAACGGTTTATAGAATTGGAATACAGTTACCATTTACAGGAAAAGACAGCCAGGACAGGATATATTCTCCATGGACTGCACAACGATGACAAGGAGATAGAAACGGTTGTACTGTCAGCCGCCCAGGCGGGAGGAAGCGCGCGGCCAGCTGTATACAGGCCAGGCTCTTTTGTGGGAAAGGCAGTGGAGCCTGTGTACACTTACGTGGCGGCAATGAGGGAAAGAAGAGCTTACAAATATCCGGTTCCGGATGCCCAGGAGATGGAGCTTGGGGAACAGCGCAGCATATTCAGTTTATGGGGAGATGAGAAGGAAAAAAAGAAACCGGCGATTCCTGCGGACGGAGCAGCTGCCGGCGGCATTTTCGGGGACCAGGAAAATACTTCCGGCAGTGCGGGAGATCAGGAGGCTGGAGATGGAACACAGGGAGAGGAAGACGATACATCCGGAGACGGAGGACAAGATGAGGACGGCAATGGAAATTCGGAAGGTGAGGAGGAGAAAGATGGAGAGCTGACGGAAAAAAATCCGGAGGATGGCAACAAAGAGGATGAGGAAAGCGGAGGAACAGAGACCGGGAACTCCGCAAGTGGAGGCGCAGGGCCAGAAACAGGAAACTCCGAAGGGGGAGAAACAGAGACAGAGAACTCTGGGAGTGGAGGCGCAGAGCCGGAGACCGGGAACTCCGGAAGTGGAGGAACGGGGCCAGAGAGCACCGGGAATGGAGGAGCAGGTCCGGAGACCGGGAATTCCGGAAGTGAAGGAGCGGAGCCAGAGAGCACCGGGAGTGGAGGCGCAGGGCCAGAGGCCAGGAACACCGGAAGTGAAGGAACGGGACCAGAGAACACCGGGAGCGGAGGCCCAAAAGGCGACGGTTCTATAAGTGAAAAAACAGGAGACAGCCGTCAGAAAAATGAAACTTCATATAGGGAGGGTCAAGACAGTGGGAGCCAAAAGAAGGAAGAACAGAAAAGCGGAAATCGTCAGGTCCAATCATATTCCATGTCCGCATCCCCTATTCTATTAAAATCAAGCCATGGAAAAACCATTCTATTTTCCGGCATTTCATCAGAAGAACACACAGTTAATTCCAAACATCAATCCCAAAACAAACCAGAAGATACGGCAAATGAAAATATAAAGTATGAAACAGATGAAGATACAAAAAAAGAAATGAATGAAGAAATAAATAAAGACACAAATGGTAAAGCAGACGCAGACACAGAAATCAATATAGAAATCAGCTCAGAAAACAGTACAGACAACACCGCAGACAACACCACAGACAAGGAAAAGCATGAGATACAAGACAGCACCACAGAAACTGCGGATATCCGGGATGAGGCTGAAGGGAATTCTCATATAGAAAATCAGGACGGCACCAGTCAACGTGATGGGGATGAGGAGGATGGCGGTCAAAGCCAAATTTATGAAGAATACGAATATGCCAGAAATCCTATTTCACCGTCCTTTGGCATGGCTGCGTATTTCCAGGCAGACACTGGGAACGGAGATGAAGAACCTGAAGAGGAAGGAAACCGTGCAGTGCGGTTTATCAGATCCCTGTTTTCCGGAGAAGAGGATGACGACGACACCATATCAGTATCCCTGCCGTCATTTATGGACGATGATCTGGGAGCCTTGGATGTATCGGCTTATGGGGAACCGGATACGATTCTTTACACCTTTAAGGTGTGGGACCATCGGACAGAGGGCAGGCTGCATATCAATAAAAGAGATTTGGAGCTGTACCGCCCAGGATATCATTCACCCGGATGGAAAATCCGGCACTATTTATAATCAGAATGATTTGACAGCCGTAGCAGCCACGGATAAACAGGGAAATGCCTCTTTCCTGGCGTACACGGAGAAACCAGGCACCCGGTTGAGTGATGATGGAACTATAATCGCACCGGAGAACGCCACCGGACCTGAGAATCTATATAATGGTTCCTCTGTCACCTCCTCGGCCCAAGGATTCGGTACAGTTGTTTATCCTGATTATGTGCTTTCCAATGAAGACCAGTGGATTGGGCGGCCCCTTATTATGGGCAGTTATTATGTGATGGAGCTTAGCAGGTCAGAGGGGTATGAGTTATCTGTCAACGGCATTTCCTTAAAGGAGAGCAACCGGACCCAGGATATAGTAAACAGGATCCATGAGGCCGGGCAGGCCTGCATATCAGGCGGTTTGTCCGATTATAATTCCATGGATGCAGACGGTTCCTGGAATGATTTTATAGTGGAGAGCTATAAGACTGAAAATGGATATGATATCATCCTGACCGGATATCCACAGGGAGCGGAATTTTATGAAATAAGGACCGGGACAGAGACAAAGACGTACAAGGCGGTTTTGGGCAGTTCTCTTCAGCCAAAAGTAGATCAGCAGGGCAGTCCTGTCTATCAGACGGCAAAAGGAGGGGAGTATAAGATAGGGGCTGACGGTAATCCCATTATCCGGCCGGATACTGCTACGGACAGTGACACGGGGGAGCAGACTCCCTATGGGGAGACTCTGCCCTACCGCTTCCGGACAGCCCCATATCCCAGCGGTACGGCTGTACCGGCTGATATGAGTAAATGGGGGCAGGCCATTGAACCTCATTATCTGTCAGAACAGGTTAACGGCATGTTGGGACAGCTTGGATACAGACCGGTTACAGACATTTCGCCATGGACCCAAATCCGGCTTTCGGGTCAGACCAATGCTCAGGCCGCAGAGGAAATCATGGATTGGTACACAGTCCATAACTTCTTTGACTGCGGGTATGTGGAGGATATATATGAGATGGAGGGCAGCTTTTTTGCCTTGCTTCGTCACGATTATTCATTGGGCCATGCCGGCTTCCCTGCGGTTTATGATTTTGTGAACCGTAAGCTGTATGTCCGAAAGGCAGCAGAGGTGTCAGGGGGGCCTGCCGGGAAGGTTGGTTACTGGATTGAGTATCAAAAGGGTGAATACAGCCTGAAAAGCGCCGTTGCATCAATAAAAGAAAAAAGGGAAATAAACCAGGTCATTCCTTTTGGAAGTGATATAGAAGCTGCGGCCGAAACCGTGTATCAGCCGCTGTATGAGACTTACAGCGAAGGGGATATTGTCCTTGACAGAGAGGGAAATCCCATTCCTCTCATGGAGCGGGTCTATGAGTATGAGGACAGGACAGAGACATACGAAACGGATAAGCCTGAGCCGGTTTCTGCTGTCTATGATTGGACCACGGGAAACTATGCGGTTCATGTGGAGAATACCATAGACTGGAAGGACAGGACGGAGCCGGAATATACGGAATTCCGGGTAGTGACAAGAGAGAAGACCATTGATTGGGAAGGGGAGGAATTGCCTTACAGCCAGTATCTGACAGACATAGCAGGGGCCGGGGTAAGCGCCTTGGCTGCGGTTCCTCCTTTGGATGAAGGAAGCTATGTTGTATTCCAGGCATTGAATTATCCAGGGCAGAATCAGCCGGTACAGGAAGCGGGCACTGGTTCCAGTCCGCTGCAGGTATTGCAGAGAGTTATAAAGCAGTCCGTAAAGGTCACA